>Ga0247742_10000071_pt1 | contig 87406 bp, 122 predicted proteins | sample UWRJL208509C2_FD_180944 | JGI IMG/M metagenome (GOLD analysis project Ga0247742, IMG submission 180944) | Plant litter microbial communities from Arlington Agricultural Research Station in Wisconsin, United States - UWRJ-L208-509C-2 | ecosystem: Environmental > Terrestrial > Plant litter >...
TTGTTGAAAGTGGCTGAAACTGGCGATTTATATCAGGGTCTCAGCAGCAATCCATACTCCCCTCACAGCGATCCCTTATATCTCCCCCATACCCCCTCTATACCCCCTCTTCTTGTTAACTCTGTAAGAGTAAGAGATACAGCCGTTCGTCTGGAATCTCTTGACAACACTATTTTCTTGTTTCCCTTCGGTAAACGAGAGCCAACACCTTCATGGCTGCCCAGGGTTGTGGACTCGGGTGGCACCGCGCCGCGGGCAGGCCCTGTGCGCTGCCCGACGCTCCATGACGCCGCACAGCGCCACTCCGGGCAGCACAAGGGCGCAAAACGCGCCACAGAGCGTCACAAGGGCTGCCAGCGGCACCGACAGCCCCATGCTCAGCAGAAACGCCATCAGACCCATAAGTCGACCTCCTTGCTGAAGGGCGTGAAGTCAATCTCGCTGTCCTTCCACTGGTAGCCGCAGACGCCGGTTGCACGGCCACCTTGTTGCACCGCCTCAGCCGGGGTGAAGCGCTGCCCCTCGATGGAATACACGAACTCGCAGTGATCCTTGATGATCGCCGTGAGGTAGGCGTCACGCAGACCTTCGGCGTAGGCATGGAGATTGGGGCGATCGCTGCTGATATAGCGGGTGACGTCCTCGGTGAACATGCGTTCGAAGTCGGCCCGTGCCAGGCGCAGCAGCTTGGTGATTTCGTAGAGGGTCAGCACCGCGCTGCAAATGTGGGCGCGGCTGGTCAGCGCATCCTTGTTGCGGTTCATGCCTGCGCTCCTCGAGTGAGACGGGACAGGGTTTGAGTGAGGGCGCCTACCAGGCCGCTGGTGGCGTAGTTGTCCAGCTGCGGCAGTGGCACACCGGTCTGCTGCGCAATCCACTGCGGGAGCTGGCGCAGGGCGTAGACGATGCCCGCGTCACCCTGCTCCTTGGCGTTTTGCAGGGCCATGTCCCACGCACCGGGGTTTTCGATCAGGTCGCTCATTTTCAGGCGGCGCACCGGCGTCTTGGCGGTGCTGCGCAGCGGGCGGAAGTTGTGGTGGGTTTCGCACCAGTCGCTGAGCTTGTTGACGGCCAACGCGGTGTGGATGGCACCGATGAAGGTGTGCACCGGGTGCTGACCGTTGAAGCGGTACACGCTGCAAGCGTAGATATTGGTCAGGCTGAGGGGCAGGTCGAGGTCGGCGGACAGGTCGACGTTTTGCGCTTTGATCGCGGCGGACAGGCGGCACATGATGGACATGGTGGGTATTCCTTATTGCTGATTTATGGGAGAAATTCGTTGTGTAACAAATACTTATGGGAAAATTTCCGAAGTCTTTTCAGAGTTTGGAAGCTTTCCTATCGGTATTCGCTGACAGCGTAGACGGCGCGCGCGAATAAAAAAGGCTCAGGCGTGGGGACGCCTGAGCCAAGGGGCTCCAGTCTGCGGAGTGGGGGTTAGAAAATCAGGTTGGACCGCGTCGGGGCGCTGATTTGCACCGCGGCCGGCTGGACGTCGGCCATGGGCACCACTTCGCAAGTGGCTTGCCGGCCCATTAGCTGCAAGGCGTCGGCCATGGTCGCGCAATTCTCGATTTCGGCCATGGTCGCGCCGTCAAAGCGCTGCAACTCCGACCGTGAACACTGGTCGTGGGGAACAATGCCCGGCTGCACCGGGGCGGGAGAGCACGACAACACAAGCAAGAAAGCGGCAACGGCCATGGAAGAGATCCTTTTGTGTGTGGGGCGCTGGGCGCCCCGATTGAGGGTTAGGGTTAGGCCGCTTTGGCGACTTTGCCACCGGCACGCTTGTCGGCGCCTTTGTTGTTGCCGTTGCCGTTGGTGCCGACGCCAGCGCTTTGCAGGGCTTTGGCCACGTCGACCGATTCGCCTTTGTTGGCTTCGGCGCTGAATTGAGCGTCGAGGGCCATGTACAGGGCTTTGGCGTGGGCCAGCGCTGACCAAAGTTCTTCTTTGGTGCCGATGAAGCGGGAATCCTTGAGGCACTTGAGGGCCTTTTCGGCTTGGTTGGCGAACGCCTTGGCGGTCATTTTCGGCGCCTCCTCCTCGGTCTCCTCGGGAGCGGCCTTTTCAAGATTCTTGAATTCCGTGAAAGTCAAAGCGAAGTCACCGAAGGCGCTGTAGAACTTCGAACCAACTTGTTTAACCGTGTCGGATTCCTCAGTGGCGCCGACCGCTACAAAGTGAGTCGCCACAATCGACTCTTTTTGCAACTTCACAAGGCCCATTTTGTGGGACTTTTTGTCCCAAACAAGGCGCGGAAAGTGGGCTTTAATGTAGCGGTAAAGTTCGGTGCCCAGTTTCGACAAGTCGCCGGACTTCAAAGTCATAACCGGCAGTTGGAACAAAGTGTCGATCCAGTTACGGTTGCCGTGTTGGGCCATTTGTATGGCGGCGGCATTCGCCCAAACAGACAGGATTGTTTCATGTTTGGAAAAGGACTTCTTGTAGGCGGCAATCAAACGGGCGTCTACAGTGGTGCCTTGTACTGTGATGGTTTTGATTTCGATTTGCTTAGTCATGATCTTATTCCTTATTGCTAGTGGGTTATGGCAAGGGCCCTTGGTATTAAGGGCCCTTGATCTAGCACACTAGGGGTTAGTGGTAGGGGGTTGTTAATTCTAAATGCTTAGTTCTAATCATCGGGCCTAGCCATGTAGGGTAGGCCCTTGTAGTCATTCACTATCCGTTGTTTGTATGTCGGTGGCGTGGCGTATGTAGTATCAGTATAAGGATAAGCAGCCGTCGCCCCGTGCGTCTCGGTTAGTGTGTTGCGGTCAGGGATGTTAAAGAGTGGTAACAATCTACAATGCATCACTAGGCTTTACCTGTATCTAACAACCCCGGTGGGGAGTGAACATGGCTCGATTCCGTTGATAAAGGTTAAACCGTATACAGGGCATCTGCTGTTTACCCTATCGGCCGTGTGGATATCCGATAGTGCCGTATACAGTATGGAAGTTAAGACTACGATCATATAGAAACCTGAGGCTGGTCAGGTTCTCGCAGGCAAGTCTTCCCCGTAACTCAAATTGCTTATTTGAGTTATTGTTGTCGCGGGAATCCGCAAGTGTGACGCATTGAATTGTTAAAGAGCGGGCAAGGCGCGGGCAAAGGACCGGCCTAGCGGTAGGGCCCGAGGGCCTTACCTGTGAAGCGATTCGTTGTTGCTTGGTACATGTCAAATACTAGAGATATAAGGACATAAGGTCAAGCGGAAAAAGAAAGAAAAGTGAAAATAAATGAGGGCCGATGCCAGGCACCCCACCCCCATTTTCTAGCACGGGAGTGACGTGCCACAGTGCCTGGGTCATCCCTAGGATTTTTTACTTTTTTCAAATTTCCCCCTATCCTCCACCCACCCCGGCACGCTAGCCCGCAAGTCCCCTGCCGAACCCCGCGACACCGACGGTGTCACACCCCACAACACCCACGACAGGGAAGCCCCTCACCATGACCACCACCAAGAAACCCCCACTCAAGACCAAAACCAAAACCAAAGCCGCCCCCACCAAGGCACGCAAGCCCAAAGCCTCGCCGACAGTGACCGACGCCCCCAAGCCCACAGTCACCAAGTCCGCCCGTGCCTCAGCCCAACCCAAGGCCGCACCAGGTGCGATCCCCGTCGGCGGCACCGACACTCAGGTCCAGGCCCGCAACGCGACCGAGATCCAGGCCGACGGCATCAACACGCAGGAACAGGCCCTCGCCCTCGGCAAGCACTTTCTGCCAGCCAACACGGACCGTCCGCTGTCCGAAGCCGAGGCCTACTCGCTCAAGCCTGAAGACGTCGACAACTCGACCCTGGCCCGCGTGACCGAGCGCTTCAACGGCGTGGAGATGACTGAGGTCCCGATCCCCAGCTCCGAAGCCCTCGGCGCCCAGCCTGCCGTCGTGTACACCGGTGAAGCCCCGGCCTTCGCTGCCCAGCCTCAGCCAGACCCGGCCCCCAAGACCCCGGCCCAGGACGCCTTCGGCACCGCCGCTGAGCAGCAGTCCATTCCACCGGCCAAGCGCCGCGCTGCGGTCGGCCTGCACTTCGCCAACCGGATCACTCGGTTGAAGATGACACTGCACGGTGTGGAGCAGCTGCCCGGCGACGAGTCCAACCCGTTGACCCGCTGCTCCTTCGGCGCCGTCTATTCGGCGGACGAGATGAACGAGGACAGCGTGTATGGCAAGGCCACCCCGTATGCCAACCTGCAATACAACGTGCGCAGTGATCTGGCGGCCGGCATGGAGGTCGGCGCTGCGTATTACATTGACGTCCAGAAGGTGCCGAGTTAAATTTGGACCTCCTAAGGGTTGCACCGCTGCAAATCAGTCAGTCCCGACCATGAGTTCCTGACTGAGCAACACCCGAGACCTCCTGGGCCTAGTCCTCCCAGGAGGTCTTTTTTATTGCCCACGTTTCCCTCAGAAGCTATGCTCCGCTCGCCAACTAGCGAGGAAAGTGCAGATGAACGACCTTTTCGTAGGAGTTTGGATGATGCTAGACACCCTGTGGGACTGGTCCGCCTCGCTCAATACCTTCCACTTCATTGCCTTCACCGCCTGCTACGCAGTCGGCCGGCGCCACGGTAAGGAAACTCCCCATGTCCAACCCAAATGACGCGCTGACATCCCTGAACTTCATCCCCGAATCCGAGCCAGGCAAGGGCGACGGTCAGGGCTGGCGACTGAAGAAGGACGGCACCGTCGAGATCTGCGGTGCGTTCGTCAAGGGCACGCGGTTCAGTTACCGCTGCGAGGCTGGTGAGCAGGGCCAGGTACAGATCACTCCGGAGACCTGCACCGCTGAGGTAAAACCGACCTACAAATGCCCGGGCAATATGGACTGGAGCATCCTCGACCTCGAATGGGTGGCTGACCTCGGGGTGTTGCAGACCAAGGGCTTCGACGGTGTGAAGCCAGGCTTTCGCATGGGCACACTGGAGGTGAGCGAACCCACTGCGCGGGCACGCGAAGCTTCCGAGATCGCACACATCATGGGTACGACCGGCGCGATCCTTAAAGAGGCCGAGACCCGCGCAAAGGCCGACAGGGCTGCGGTATCCATGAGAATAGAGATGCCTGGTGGAACTGTGACGCTGGGTAACCTGGCAGGCAGCATGCTCGAGGAGTTCAGCAACGACACCGCAGCCCTGGTCGCCAACGCCACCCAAAGCCTCGAGCAGCTGATCAGCCACCACAACCGGATGATCATCGAGATGGAGAAGATCGAGGGCGGTAGCATCGACTTGCTGATCATGGCCAGCCAGCAATTTCGCATGGGCGAGGCGCTGCTGCGGGAACTGTTGCGCAAAGTTGACACACAAGATGTTGACGACGGCCACAAACCTCGCTAAATTGCGGGCTCTGACGCTCAAGGGTTTGCGGGTTGTGGGTTGACCAGTCCAAGGATGGACACCAAAGTTTGGGGGAGTCGTCAAGCGGTTAAGACCCGGGGTTTTGAACCCCGTATGCGTTGGTTCGATCCCAACCTCCCCTTCCATAGTTCCAGGTTGAAAGCGCAAGCCAGTGCGAAAGGTTTCACCTAACCCCGGTAAGTCTGGCTCGGGGAACCTGGACCGAACATAGCGAAGTAGCTCAGTTGGCAGAGTAATCCCTTCATACGGGACTGGTCGGTGGTTCGATTCCACTCTTCGCTACCAAACACGCGCAGGCTGCTCCGTTTTCTTGCAAGTGCGGAGCGGTTATGGAAGCCCGATAGGAAGTAGGCCTCGTAAGCCGAAATGTCGAATAGGCGCCAGGATGGCGGAAAAGCCCGGGGTCCAAAGGAAGCGTACCAAGTGCTGGGGATCAGGATGACGCGCAAGGGCTGATGGAACCGCGACGGAGTAGCTACCCGTCCGCCCCATCCTAAGTTGCGGGAATAAGCCTGATCACTGACACACTGAAAGCCCGGTCATAGTGCCCGGGCTTTCTTTTGTCCGCAAACCCCGCTAACCTGCGAGTTATGTCGGCCCGTGACCCCGAGTACCTAATCCTCTATTGACCCACGGATAACGGCCACCAGGCTGTAACGGAGCAAGAAGCTCTCGCCGACGCCCAACTCAACGAACGGATTCCTTGCCATGTCCCAGCCAACCGCCAACATCCAGGACCTCATAGCCTTCGTCGCCGAGAACACCGGCTCGACCAAGGACGAGGCCAAGGTCTTCATCCATGCCACGCTGCATGGGATCAACCAACTGGTCAACGACCACAACAAGCTCACGCTGCGAGAGTTCGGCCGCTTCGAGCTGCGCTACCGCAAGGCGCGGATCAACAGCAAGCCGATCCAGGGCAAGCCGACGACCATCCCGGCGCGAGAGCTGCTGCACTTCACGCCGAGCAAACTTCTGGCCAAAGAGGCGGACTACTGATGGCTACGCGCAGAACTGTCAAGGATATGATGGACGATCCGAACTACGACGCCCGCACGCTGGAGCACGTCGGGAAAGGGCCAGGCGTGCCGATCGCCGATGACCACCCGACTAAGTACCCGCCGATGGCCAGCCCGATCCCGGTCACCAGCATGGCCACGCTCAAGTACGCCGATCGCCCGCTGTACGAGGGCATCCAGTCGCTGCTGGTGAACCTCAAGCACGACATGCTGCCTGAGAACATCCAGATGGAGATCATCGAAGCGATGTCGCCGTCGTCCAAGCGCGCCCTGGTGCAGCAGATGGCTGGGCTCGATGCCTCGGTGCTGGTGACGTTCAAGGCTCAGCTCAAGCTGATCGACGCCGTCTGCACCCGGGTGATCAACCCCGACGGCACGCCGCGCCTGAACCACGGTCTGGACATCAGCGTGAAGGACGCGCTGAATATGTCGATGAAGGTGATCGGCATGCTGGTCAAGGACTTGCCCAAGGTGCTGACCCTGTCCCGCGTGCAGCGCCTGGAAGACAGTCTGCTGGAGGTCGTGCACTCGCTGCCCAAGGACAAACAGGACGAGGTGCTGCTGCTCCTCGAGGAATCGGAACGCAAGGCCGCGAGGGAAGGGAAATGAGATGGAATCCATTTGTGATGTACCGGGAACACGAGCAGCTGCAGACGACCTTCGACCAGGCTGTGAAGACCATCGAGGCGCTGTCTCGCCAGCTGCTGGCGCACCAGACGTTGGTGGCGCGGGAGCTTCACACCCTGAAGTACGGCCGCCCTACCGCGCACTCTACCCTGGGGAACCCGCTCACCCCGGAGCAGGAAGAAATTGTCAAAGAGTTCAATGATAACAAGAGCTTACCTGAACAAATCCGACGTCATTTTGCACGCGGCGGGAAGTTTGAAAACCGGATAGCGGAGGGCCTGTTCGGCGAGGCAGGGTCGGATCACCAGACCCGCGCCATCGACCCTGCAGTATATGCGGCTGACCCTGAAGAGCCAGGCACCAAGGTCAACATCACGGTGCAGTTCGACGGCCAGACGCGGTCCGTGCAGGAGGTGTTCAGCGCCAGGGAGCGCAGCCAGTTTCTGGAAGACCAGTTCAAAGGCCTGGTGGCCGGCGCCGACGGCGTGGTAGTCAAACCCAAGGAGTAAACCCTTTTGAGTGACCAAGGATCGGTGTCGTCGCGGTTCAGGATGCAGCTGAACCGCGAGGAGGGTATGAAGTCCCTCAGCAAGATCATCCTGCAGCACGGCTACGTCGAGGGTGAACCCTTCAGCTTCGACGACCACGAATTCCAGATCGACATCGTCGACGACACCGCGCAGCGCATCGACGTGCGCAAGTGCTCTCAGGTCGGGCTGACCGAGATGATGGCGCAGAAGACCCTGGCGATCATGGCGGTGCAGCGCAACATCCGTATCATGTTCAGCCAGCCGACCAAGGAGATGGCCACCAAGTTTTCCAAGGACCGGATCGACGGCGCCATCGAGCAGTCGGACTTCTACTCCAAGCTGGTGAAGGCCGGCTCCGATGCCGCTGGCATGAAGAAGCTGGGCCAGAACTACCTGTACATCATGGGCACCTACGGCGCCAACTCGGCGATCTCGGTCCCGGCCGAGATGATCATCTCCGACGAAATCGACTTCTCCAACGACGGCGTGCTCGGCAAGCTGAACTCCCGTATCCGTCACGCCAAGACCGTGGACAGCAACGGCAACCGCGGCTACCGCTACCGCTTCTCGACGCCGACGGTGGATGGCTTCGGCATCGACGTCGGCTTCAACGCCGGCGACCAGCGCTACTACATGTGCAAGTGCAAGCACTGCGCGACCTGGGTGTGCCCGGACTTCACCAGCGACCTGATCCTGCCTGGCTGGGACAAGCCGCTGATGGAGTTCAGCCGCGACAACCTGGACGACGAGCGCCTGGACATTAACGCGGCGTGGATCAAGTGCCCCAACTGTGCCAAGGATCTGTGGACCTCGCTGATCGACAAGGACCGTCGCCAGTGGGTGGCCAAGAAACCTGACAACTACGACCACAGCTACCAGGTGTACCCGTGGGACGTGCCCAAGTACAACACCCCGGCCGGCATCATCCGCCAGTTCGAGGGTTACCCGATCAAGGCTGACTTTTACAACTTCGTGGTGGGCCTGCCCTACTCCGATGCCGAGAACAGCTTCATCATCACCGACGAGCACCGCAAAAAGTATTGCGACATCGACCTCTGGATTTTCCAGACCATCATGCGCGACGTCACCACGATCGGCGGCATGGACATCGGCAAGACCTGCCACCTGACCGTCAAGGTCAAGGTGCAGGGCGGCTGGCACGTCATCTGGATGGAGAAGATCGTCAACGCCAAGAAGGACCCGGCGCTGCCCAAGGTCATCGCGCGGTTCGACTACTACCGCATGCGCAAGCTGTGCATCGACGCCGGTCCGGACATCACCCTGGTCAACGACCTGATCTCGGCGCGCGGCGGCGGCCGCATCCAGGCGGTGGTCTACACCAACGTGCCAGGCTTCATCCCGATCGCTCTGAAGAATGACGGCGACACCATCAACGCCGACCGGACCAAGACGCTGAGCCTGCTGCTGAGCCAGCACAACAACGGTGAGAACCACTACCCGCACCGCGAGGAGCTGCGGATCGAGTTGTTCAAGCACCTGGGCACCACCAAGAAGATCCGCGAGCGCAACGCCCTCGGCGACGTGGTGGAGAAGTTCATCAAGACCGACAAGCAGGATCACTGGGTGCACTCGCTGAACTACTGCAACATCGCGGCCCTGGCCCTGGACGAGTTCGAGGACACCAGCGTGGTGGGTGTCCTGCCAGGCACGGCCTCGGTGAAAGTAGGCAGCACTGCCGAGGAGAGCCGCAGCGACGTCGAAGTGGGCAGCATGCTGAGCGGGATGTTCGGCTTCGCCAAACGTAGATAACCCGCTAGTTAGCGAGGTATGTGGGATAACCTCATGTACCTCGCGAACTGTCGAGAAAAGAACCCTTGTATTTCAGCCCGTTGGCCCACTAAACTCGCGCCATCTCTAAGGAAGACGATTGCCCATGGCTGGCACCAAGACACCAGGTAGCAAAGGATCGAGGTACGCGGCAGCGAGTACCCAGGTTATTTTGCCGACCCGAAATCTTGCGGGTAAGGCGCGAGCCAAACGCCCAGGCTCAGACCTGAAGAAAGGCGATGCCATCACCAACACGCTGAAAAAGTTCAACCTGAACGCTATCAGCAACGTCAGCTCCCGAACCGATGTCAACGAAATCATCCGCCTGCTGTGCCGTGAGAACGGCATGTTCAGCTCGGCGGCGAACTCGATGGCGGCCATCTCGGTGGGTACTGGCTTCAGATTGGCCGGCTATGACGCAACGGGGGCCATGAGCACCGAAGTCATGTCCGTGGCCTACAGCATCATGGATCGATTCTCGACGCTGCATGATTACAGCAAGGGATACAACGATAAGCCAGGGATGCAATCGCTGCTGTCGACGCTTCAAACGGATGTCATCACAACAGGAGGTTGTGGTGTTGAACTGGTGCTGGACAAGGAGTTCGGCCCCGAGCGGCTGGTGCCGATCGGTTACTCGACTGTTGAATGGGAGGCGGATGGCCAGGGAGGGCGTTATCCAACACAGGACGGCGGCGACATTGAGCTGAACATCCCCACCGTCTTCGTATCCGAGCACAACCGCAACGCCGACGAGGCGTATGCCACCAGCCTGCTGCGTCCGGGCCTGTCCCAGGTGATGAACTTCGAAGGCTTTATCGAAGACATGCACCGGGCCCTGAACCGCACCGGCCACAGCCGCCTGATCGCGACCATCATCGCTGACAAGATCAAGGCTGCCGCCGACGACACCATCAAGCACGACCCCAAGAAAATGGGTGAGTTGTTCGACCTGGTGCGCCAGCAGGTGATCGAGGCGCTGTCCGGCCTTGAGCCTGAAGACGCCGTGGTGACCTTTGACAGCGTGACCTACACGGTCGAGGACACCGGTGGCAACAAGGCCGACTACGCGCCGATGGTAGCTGTGCTGGCCAACATGCTGGGGGCTTCGCTCAAGACGCCGGCTTCGGTCAGCGGCATGCGCGCATCGGGTGGCCAAGGCCTGTCCAACGCCGAGACCCTGATCTACCTGCAGGTCGTGCAAGGCACGCGCTCGCCGGTGGAGGAAGCGATGTCCCGCGCCCTGACCCTGGCCTGCCGCCTGCAAGGCATCGACGGCTACGTCGCCTTCGAATTCAACCCAATCAACCTGCGTCCAGACATCGAGCTGGAAGCGTATTTCGGCACCCGCCAAAAGCGTGTGCTCGAGCTGCTGAGCTGGGGTGTGATCAACGAGGCCCACGCTTGCTGGGAACTCGGCATCCGCCCACAAGGCCTGTCAGCTGTTCTGGCCGGCACCAAGTTCTACGCCAAGGATGCTTCTGACGCGACCGCTACCGATCGCACCACGTCGTCAGGCGCGGCACTCACCCCCGACACCCCGGCTCAGTCCGGCGGTGCCGACAAATAAGGAGCCTGGCATGGCAGTTGAAATTTGGCTGGGCACTGAAGCGGCCTTCAACAAGTTCTCCAGCTTTGAGATGAAGTACACGTTCGACAAGGACGCCTACTCCAACTCCCCATACGACGATGACCGCCAGGAACTCTGCCCAGTATTTGGTGTAGATATCAATCGTAAAGGTCTGTATCTGCTGGAGAAAGTGGGCGATACTCCGGTCCTGAAGATTCATGGTTCGCTGGTCGCCTCCTACCGCCGCTACCACCGGTGGTTCGCCGGTGAAGTGACCAGCTACGAAGCGATCAATGATGCCCTGGCGATCCTGGCTGAGACTGGCCACACCGACATTGTCATTGACCACAACAGCGGCGGTGGCGCGGTCAGCGGGCTGAACACGGTCACCGAGCACATGGAGCGCCTGCAGGGCGAGGGCATGAACATTCGTTCCCACACCGACAGCGCTTCGTTCTCGGCGAGCTACTGGATCATGTCCAGTGCCAACCAGGTGACCGCCAGCAAGATGGCTGAGTTGGGCTCCATCGGGGTGATCGCGGTGGTTCGCACCTACGCCAACACCGAACAGACGATGGGCCTGAAGTTCACCGTACTGAAGGAAGGCGAGTTCAAGGCCGTGGGCAACCCCTACGAGGAACTGAGCGATGCCGACAAGAAGTACCTGCAGGAAAATCTGAAGGAGACCAACTCGTTCTTCCTCAGCCACATTTCCGCACAGCGCGGCCTTAGTCTTGACGACTACAAGGACTGGGCTGACGGCAAAACCTTTTTCGCTGCGAAGGCTGTGAAAAATGGGCTGGTCGACAGGATCGCAACCCTGAACGACCTTATTGATCGCGGCGCGTCCGCAACCACAACTGGCGACAGAAGGAAGTTTGAGATGAAGATCTCCGCTGAAAAAATCGCTCAGATCGAAGCGGGCGCGGCTCCAAAAGACGTGCTCACCAAGGCTGAGTTGGCTCACTACACCAAGCAGATGGCCGACCTGGAAGAGGCTGCCACCAAGGAAGCCGCTGCTCAGAAAGAGCTGGACGACGCCGAAGCTGAGAAGCTGGCCAAGGAAGCTGCTGACAAGGAAGCCGCTGACAAGCTCGACAAGACTGAGCCAACCGTGCCAGGCACCACCGGCTTCGACGCCGCGGCGCTGACCTCGGCTTTCAAAGAAAATGGCAAGCTGGAAGCGAAGGTCGAAGATCTGACTGAGCGCCTGGCCAAGGCCGAAACCGCGCTGGCTGAAGCCAAGTCTCAGACCGAAAGTCTGGTCGTGGTTGCACAGCGCGCGGTGAAAAACTTGCAGGTCGCCACCGGCAGCCCGCAGGTCGAGAAAAGCTCCCCGGTCGAAATCCTGGGGCAGTTCAACGACCTGCAGACCAAGCTGGCCGGCGTCTTCAAGACCGAGCAGCAGTCCTCGTCCACTCCTACCAAGGAAGCGACGACCCCACTCTCGGTGGGCCTGCGTCAGAAAGTTTCCCAACTCAACACTCAGAAGCGCTAAGGAGAATCAGTCATGGCTGACTTTAAATTTGGAGTGCTCACTGTTCTGCCTGAGCGCCTGAACGTCATCACCTGCAAGCTGGGCTCGGCTGCAGGCCAGCTGTACACCGACAAGGACAAGGGCAAGCTGATGTCCCTCGGCACCGTGTCGAACTACGCTCTGGCCGCCGACGGCGACGAGATCGGGGGTTTCCTCGACAACATCGACGGTGGCCCAACTGCCAACGGCTTCGTGGTCGGCGGTGTGGCTCGCCCTGATACCGGCTTCCGCGTTGAAGCGGTGGTCGCTGCAGGTTCCGCAGCCCTGGTCGTGAAGGACTTCGTGGTCGCTGGTGCACAAGCTGCACTGGGCACCAAGAGCCTGCCGGCTGTGAAGAAAGGCGTCCCAACCCTGCAGAAGTATCAGGTGATCCGCCTGTACGGCAACGGCACGGCGGGTACTACCGTCCTCTTGGAACGAGTGGCCTAACGGTCCACACGCCACTCCAACATTTCAAGGAATCGAAACCATGCAATGCAAACTGAAATACGTGGCCCTCGAGGCCGGCAAGCAAGTCGAGAAGGAGCTGGACGCTAACGTCGAGCTGTATGCTCAGGCCGCTGAAGCGGGCATGAACCTGCGTCAGTACCTGCGTACCGTCGCCTCCGACTTCGACGTCACCATGGGTGACCCGATCGACCAGATGATGACCAACGCCGGCATGATGGACGGTGAGCATCGCACCGGCCCTGCGCTGACCATGGCTCAAATGACCGGCATGACCCAAGCCGACGGCTTCCGCCGCCCGGACGGTTCCGACGGTTCGCTCGGCGCTCGCCTGCTGTACCCGCAGATGATTCTGGAAACCATGAACGCCAACGTCCTGCGTGACGACGGCTCGGACATCCTGTCCATTTGGGAATCCTTCATCGCCACCAGCCGCAACCTGAACGGCCAAAAAGCCGAGCAGCCGATCATCGACACTTCGGCACCGGAAGGCAGCCGCAGCGGTCGCATGGTGCAGATGGCGTTGCCGGAAACCATGGTCTCCATCACCACTGGCCAAAAATCGTTCAAGATCCCAACCAACTCGATTGGTCTGATGATCGCCAACGAAGCGATGGCTGCTACCACCATCGACCTGGTGCGTATCGTGATGGAAGCTCAGTCGCGCGGTGACAAGATCCGCCGCGTCGGTGAGCAGCTGAAGTCCATGGTCCTGGGTGATGCTGACCTGGACATGACTCCGCTGCCGATCCTCAAGGCTGGCGACTTCGACCCAACCATCACTGCTGACGGCGTGATCACCAAGCGTGCTTACATCAAGTGGCTGTTCAGCATGCGCAAAACCGCCAACATCAGCCAAGTGCTGACCGACATCGACACCGCGCTGAACGTCGATGAAGGCCTGGCGCCGAAGAACGTTGGCCAGGACAACTCGAAGATCCTGACCCCGTGGGGCGGTCTGAACCTGGGTCTGACCCAGCCACAGATCACGCCGTTCGAGGCGGACATGTTCGGTGCCGGTCTGCTGGTCGGCTTCGACCCGCGCTACGCCATCCAACGCTTCGTGAACATCTCGGCTGCATACGATGCGATCGAAGAGTTCGTGATGCGCAAAGCGACCGGGTTCCGCGTCGACTATGGCGAGATGTCCACCCGTCTGTACGACGAGGCCTGGTCGGTTCTCAGCCTCGAAGCAGCCTAAGGGCTAATGGAAGGGCCGCTTCGGCGGCCCTTCTTTCTATCTAAAACTGCTGGAGAATCAAGATCATGGCACTGAAAAAACCTGACGAACCTACCAAAGAAGCCACTGCTGACGAAGCAAAGCGCGTGGAACAGGCCAAGGCCCTGGAAGCTCAGAAGCAACAAGAGCTGAAAGAGCAGCAAGAGAAGCAAGCTGAAGCCGACAAGGCCGAAGCTGATCGCCTTCAGAAGATCGAAGACGACAAAGCTGAGCAAGCTGCCAAGGACGAAGAGCAGCGCATGGCCAATGAATCGGCCCGCCAAGAGCTGGCCCGGCAGGAGTCCGACAAGGAAGCCACCTCGACTCGTGAGCGCCTCGCTCAGGAAGACGAAGTCGCGCGCCTGGCCGGCAAAAAGGTCAAAGAGCGCAAGCTGGTGGAAGTGGAAAGCCTCACCCACTCCGACCTGCGTCAGCCTTCGACTGGCACCTGGATCACCGGCAAAGGCACCGAGTACCTGCTCGATGACGGCTGGCTCTCGAACCAGATCGCTGCTCGCCTGCTGAAGTACGCGTAAGGAGCTTGGCATGTACTTTGACCTGACCAGCACCGAGCAGATCCTCGCCGTATTGACCGTGGATGACACGGACATCGACGCCGAAAAGATCGAAGCACAAGGGTTGGACGACGACCTCGGCGCCCAGCTCGACGCGGCTCTGCCTGGTGTTTGGGAAGGTCTTGCCGACGGCACAGGCCCGAAGGCGAGCGATGCTCGCCTGCGCAAGCTGAAGCTGGTGGCGAAGTATTTCTGCGCTGGGACCGTGGCCAGGATGGCGCAGGTGTTCGTCCTCAAGAAGGACACCGACGGTTCCAACGAGGGCCAGCGAAGCGACAAGGACGGTTGGCTGTGGATGTCCGACCGCCTGATGGAAACAGCCAACCAGCACCTGGCCGGTCTGCTGACCGACCTGGAGCTGGTGCCGGCTACCGCAATGCCGTACCAGATGTTCACCCGCGTGATCCCTGATCGCGACCCTGTCACCACCCCACGGGCGACGACCGCACAATGAAGCTGAAGAAGATCGCGGCGAAGAAATTCACCGAGAAGATGGAGGCCTGGAATCCGGTAACGGAGACCTGGGTCCCCAACTCTTTTCTTGGGCGTATCGACTTGACCGACCGATTCTTGAGCAACTTCAACAAACCCACGCGGCGCCGGATGTTGTTCACCTCCGACGACGTGGTGTTCCCGCCGAGCCTGACCATCCGGCACCCGGGTACGAAAGACATTTACCTGCTCGGCACCAAGCGCACCGATGCCCGCGACGGCAACCCGTATGTCGCGCTGACCATCCTGCAGCTGGTGACCGACCTGCCTGGCGGAACCTCCGGCCTGGCCACCATCACCCGCAAGGTCGTGCAAGGCCCGCCTGAGAACCCAGGCTGGCTGGTAGACACGGTCTTGGCCAAGAGCTACATCGACACCGAGTTCCTGAGCAGCACCGAGGAAGAGTCCACCTCGGACCTGCGGATCGAGCGCTACAACGCCTACCTGCCGCTGAACATCCAGCCACGGGAGTGGGACTTCATCACCCTGCACGGGACGAAGTACCGGGTGCTCGACACGTTCGCCGACTCCGGGTTCTTCGGGCTGCGCATCGACCACGAAGGGGATTTTCGCAGCAACTTCGTCCTGCACGTCGCGGGCAAGCGCACCATGAACCCGGTGAGCAATGAGTGGGAGCAGACGCCCACCCAGTACAACGTCACCGGCGTGATGGAGAAGGCTGTCGACGCGGCACTGTGGGCCACCGACACCAACACCTACCGCACCGTCTACTTCGAGCGCGATCACCTGCCGTTCGGCATCAGCCTGACAGGTAAGGATGTGTGGCTGGAGTTGAACGGCGTGAAGAAGCAGGTCAAGACCGCTGAGACCCAGGCGGGCAGCCGGCAGTACACGCTGAGGGTGGTCTGATGGGTAAGTTCTCCAAGCTGGCCGACCAGGTGTCCATCGACATCGGCGCGCTGTTCAGCCGCTCGATCCGTCGCGCGCTGCTGGCCGGACTGGTCATCGCGGTGCAGACCACCAAACAGGATTCGTCCAACGCGGCAGCCCACTGGCTGCTGGCGGCGCGCGGCAGATCCCGGCCAGGCGCCAGAACATGGGGCAAGCTGCGGGACCTTCGCGGCACCAGCACCCGGGCCGCGGTCAACCCCGTCGGCAGCCGTCGCGACGGTGGCAAGAACGCTGCGCTGACTCAAAGGTTTGTCCGTGATCGCGAGCTGCGGGAAGTGGTTGAAAAGCTGGTCGCCGGCCGATCGCCGGAGACCGTGTTCTACTTTTACAACGCCGTCGAGCCAGGCACCGAGTATGGCGAGAACGCCAACATCGAGGAGGCAGGCGCTGCAGCGAGAGAAGAAGTGGTCCGTCAGTTCGAGAACGCCATGGCGACCGGCCAGGTAAGGAAGAAATACCGATGACCGACTTCATGCTGGGCTCGCTCACCGAACTCGACACACGCTTTCGTGACTGGCTGCGAACCAAAGTCACGCCTGACATGCTGTATGGATACGACTTTACCGAAGGGCTGGATGTCAGCGTCAACGACGCGGGAGTTCTGCTCGAGCAGAACCAGGACTTCTGGCTGTTCGAGCTGAACATCGACAGCACTCGGCGTGCAGGCCCCTCTCAAGTGGCTCCGCGCCGCGTGACTGGCAGCCTGGACGTGTCGTTGTTTACCAAATCCCCTCGGGACAAGGTAAAGTACGGCCGCAAGGTAGACGTTGTGGCTGAGTGGTTCCAGGACCGGACAATCGACGGTATCCGGTTCCGCACATTCACACCCGTTCCGCCGACCCCGTTGCATGGCTTCACCGCCTACGGTGGTGTGACAAACATTGAGTTTGAAATTTACGTTCAAAGGAGCTGACGGCTATGCCACAAGTAAAGAGCTTTAACGACTCGTCCTCGGTGGCATTGGCTTACGCCATCAGCCCTCTGGACCGCAAGTCTGACTTCGTTGGCGCCTCGCGCGTACCGATGAAGTTCATCCCCTTCACCACTGAAGGGTTCGCGATGCAGAAGGAATCCAAGTCCTCGACTGCGATTTCCGGCACTCGCCGTACCCAAGGTTCGAAGAACACCAAGGGCAGCGCCAACGGCTCGGTGACTGTCGAGTTCGGTGCGACCGACTGGGTGCAGGACCTGCTGCAGCTGATCCTCCTGAACACCTGGAAGAACGTCGACAACACCAACCCGGCGCTGGGCAAGTTCATCACCGATGGCGAGCTGAAGCAGTACATGGTGGTCGAGAAGACCGTCCGCCAGGGTGCGCTGTCGACTGACCGCCTGGACCACGAATGGTACTTCGGCACCATGATGAACGACGCCACCCTGAACTTCGGTGACGGCGAGCTGATTACGCTGGCGTGCAACACCATGTCGGCCAACGCTGACTACGGTAATGCGGTAGCCGGCGGCGACGGCCTGGGTGGTTCGGTGGCTATCTCCAAGACGGCGCCAGCCAACTACGAGATCGCTGATAGCTCGAACAACCTGGGCAACATCGAGATCCGCGACGAAGACGACGAGCTGATGGAAGTCACCTGGTCCGACGCCTCGATGCAGATCCAGAACAACGTGCGCGAGCAGTCCGGCCTGGGTCACCAGTTCGCTGCGGGTATCGGTATCGGTAAAGTGGCAGTCACCTTCTCGGGTGAAATCTACTACTTCGACCAGACCATCCTGAAAACCCACATGGACAACAAGCGCGTCAGCCTGAAGACCACCATCTCCACCGCTGAAGGCACGTTCACCATCATCTGCCCGAACCTGACCGCGCAGGCGCCGACCAACAACGCTGAAGGCGAAAACGCTGACTACAAGTCGGCCATGACCCTGACCGCTGAAGCCGGCACCGTCACCATCGGCACCAACGTCGGTGTTCCTTGTGTGATTGCGATCACTTTCGTTCCAACCCCGTAAGCCTTGGGGTGGTGACTTGCGGCGTGGCTCTTGCTAGAGTAACGCCGCTAGTTACCGAACTTACCCCAAGGACGACCCAAAATGCTGATCCTCTCTTCCATCGCAATCGACCCAAAACTTTCCTCCGGCGGTGTATGGGCTCCATACATGGGCGGTGAATTCCTGCTCGCTCGTAAAGGCCCTGCCTACAACGCGCGTGTGGGCGAGCTGTACACGCAGAACAAAGACGCCATTGACGCCAAAGACGACAACGGCTTGATGACCACTGAAGCGGTCCTCAAGATGCAGGAAATCCACGTCATCGCCTTCTGCGAGCACGTCCTGCTCGACTGGAAAAACGTCGGCGAGAAAGAAACCGGCGAGATCAAGTACACGCCCGAGATCGGCATCAAGCTGCTGATGAATCCGATCTACGCTGAGCTGGCTGCCCACCTCGAAAATTACAGCGCCAACCACTACTACTACCGCGCCGCAGCCAACCTCGAAGTGGCCAAAGTGGTAAAGAGTTCTGCCGTTTCCTGATCAAGTACGGCGGCAAGGGGATCGCTGCATTCAAGGCGCTGGAAAAGAAGTTCGGGAAGAAGCATCCCAAGCTCGCTGAATACGTCGAACCCCTTCCCATACACCGATGGCTGGCCGACTCGTTCTTCCGCCTGCACCGCAGGCGGCAGTTCGGCCAGCACGGGTATCAGCCGCTGCCCTACCAGGAAATGGCTGACTTCGCAGAACGGATTCTCAAGCTGCACCCGGAGCAAGCTGACCTCTTCTACTTGACAATGGAGGAAACTGACAACGCCATCCTGTATGATCAGCACATCCAGTCGAAGGCAGAAGCTGAATCCCTGGAACAGACGAAACCCAAGCCACGCAAAAGGAAATAGCAATGGCTCAGTTTGAAGTGGACTTCTCCGAATCGCTGAGCCAGTTGGCACAATTCCAGCTCCGTTTGACAGGCGCTGCCAGCGCCCTGGACGAACTGGAAAAAAGAGGGGGTAAGGCCACTTCAGCCTCGAAAAAACTGCTGGTCGACATGACCAAGCAGTACAACGACCTCGAAGAAGCACTGGTCAAGGCCGGTGCCGACGCCGAGACCCTCGGCAACAAGATGAAGTTTGTTCGAGACAACGCCGTCAGGCTGATGTCCGGCATGGCCGACGCCAACCTCAAAGCCACCGTGCAGGCTCAGGCGTACAACGGGGAACTGGCAGAGCTTGGGCGGCTGCTTAACGACACCAACTCGAAGAACACCTACAGTGCCTGGCAGGCCAAGACCCTTCAGCTGACCAGCAAGCTGACAGCTGAGAACGGCTATCTGCGCGCAGCGATCGCTGCCACCGACACTGAGGTGGCCAAGTCCAACCTCAACCTGAAAACCAGCCTGGGCCACAAGCAGAACATGGCCACGGCGGACCAGCGCCTGCGACACACCGGGGACAACCTGGTGCTCACGCTGGCGCAGATGTCCACCGAGCAGGGCAAGTCCAACGTGATGACGCAGGCGTACATCGCCAGCCGAAAGAGCCAGATCACGGAGGAGTTCCGCCTCGACTCTCAGCTGCGCCAGCTGCAGAAGACGCTGGCAGGGCTCACCGGTGGGCAGCAGGAAGAGATCACCAAAATCCAGCAGCTGATTGCCGCCCGTAAATCGGAGATTACCGAGAGCGCGCGGGAAGACGCACAGCTGGTCAAGTTGCGCGCGACGTTGGTTAGCCTGGCAGGCGGCCGGCAGGAAGAAATCGCCAAGGTCAACGCGCAGATCTCGGCGCGCAAAAAGGCGATTGCCGAGTCCATCAGCGAGGTCAAGGTCGTCGACGAAATGACGGCGGCGATCAAGCGGGAGGAGGCTGCACTGGTACGGCTGCAGGCCCAGGCTCAGCTGGCTTCTACTTCGCACGGCCAGCGCGTAACTCAGCTGAAGACTCAAATCGCGGAACAGGATCGCCACAACAAGCTCCTGGGTATGTCCACCAGCAGCCTGCTGGGGTTCGGTAACGCGCAGGCCAAAGTCAACCTGTCCCAAGAGTTGGGCAGTCAGTCGGCGGCCATGCTGCGCGCAGGACTGACCGGCTTGCACGCCAGCGTTGGCATGTACACCAGCGCCACGGTGCTGGCTGCCACGGCAACCTACGGGGTGTCTGCAGCGTTCCGTGACACCATCGTCACCGGCGCTGAGTTCTACGCCACGATGGCCCGCACCAAAGCCGTGATGTCCACAGGCGGCGACGGGGACACCTGGCTGACCAACGCTGCGCAGAGTTCCAAAGCGCTGGAGATGCAGGTCCGAGCCCTCGGCCAGACCACCGTGTTCACCGCGTCCGAAGTAGGCGACGGCCTGCAGCAACTGGGTATGGCGGGTCTGTCTGCCAACGAGGCGCTGGTCGCCCTGAAGCCTTCCCTGCAGCTGGCCAACCTCGCCAACGTGTCCATGGCGCGGGCAGCTGACATCTCGACCAACGTCCTGATGACCTTCGGCATGGAGGCCAAGCAGCTGCAGAGCGTCGTGGACTTGATGGCCACCGCGGTCAACAACTCCAACGCCGACATCGAGCAGCTGGCCAACTCGCTGAGCTACGCGGGTCCGGCGGCCAAGACCGCCGGCTTCTCGATCCAGCAGACCACCGCCGCGATTGAGACCATGGCCAACTCGGGGATCAAGGGCTCGCGCTCTGGCTCCGCGCTGCGCCGCATGTTCACCAGCCTGCTGAACCCTACCAAGAAGGGTTCGGAGGTGATCCAGAAGTATGGCCTGGACATCCTCGATGCCGAGGGCAACACCCGGTCGCTGAGCAACATCATCAACCAAATGAGCAAGGCGTTTAAAGACCTTCCAGGGCCTGAGCGCCTGGCGGCGATCACCAACCTGGTGGGCGTGTATGCGTCCTCGGCGGTGACCGGCCTGATCGACAACACCAGCAAGTACAACGAGTTCGATAAGCAGAACCAGAACGTGGCCGGCGCCGGCGATCGCATGGAGAAGATCATCTCCGACAACCTCAAGTTCGACTGGAAGGAGATGCTGTCCAGCCTTGAGGAAGTCCAGCTGCAGGCGTTCAGCCAGATGGACATGCGCCTGCGCGAGAGCGTGGCAGGGGTGTCCAAGTACATCCTGGAGATGATGGAGCCGTACAAGGAAGGGACGGACATCACAGGCCTTGACCGCCTGATGGTGCAAGCCCAAACCACGGCTGAAGCCTTTGCCCGTGTGGTGGCCGGTATCGTCGCCTACAAGTTCGCCTCGGGCAACGTGTTCGCCGCCTTCTCCTCAGATGCCAAGGGCGCGTCGGAGCGGCTGACCCTGGTATCCAGCCGCCTGCAATCAACGTCGGCCAGCTACCAAATCATGGGCATGGCCACCAGCGTGGCTCGAACCAACACCGAGATGTTGAACGCAACGCTGGGCCGCTCCGTGGGTGTCCTCGGGACCATGACTGCGGCAACGGCAAGTGCCGCAGCGGGCGCAGCGAAGCTGGCTGCAGGCCTGGGTATGGTTATGCGGGCGCTGGGCTGGGTAGGCCTGGTGTACGGCATCGGGTCGGCCATTTGGGAAGTGTTCAGCACCAAGACCGACGACGAGGTGATGAAGCACCGCGCAGAGGTTGATCAGGTCAAGAGCAGCTACGACAAGCTCAAGCAGTCCATTGAAGAGACCGGCCTGGCGCGCCAGCGCGCTGCCCTCAAAGAGCAGATCAAGTCCGACCAGCTAGGCTCGGTGAACCTGGCTGATAAGATCAAAAGCACCTCGCAGACCATCACCAACGGCCGCTCGGTTGGGGTCGCTGAGAAGGATCTGCAACCGCTGATTGACCGGCTGGCAGGGCTGCAAGCTTTGGTCAGCACTTACGACAAGAAGGTGATCGATTCCGAGGAATCGCTGGGCAAGCTCGGCGCCACAACCAACGACTATTCCAACGAGGCTGACTGGCAAGCCAAGCGGATCGAGAAGTTGGTGGGCCTGACCAACGACCTGACCATTGCCCAAGGCAAACTGGCAGCCAGCCAGAGCCGTAGCGGTCTCGGGTTCAATAACCTGAACCTGGAGAAAACCGTTGGCCGACTGACCCAGGAAAAGGCCCTGGCAGAACGCCAAGTGCAGCTCGGCACCGGGCAGTTGCTCAAGGTGCAGGGGAACGTCCGACCGTTCTCTGAAACCATCAAGGCTCTGGAGGCTGATCAGCAGGCCAAGGTAAACAAGAAGACCTACGAGGCCACAACCTCCAACGCCCAGCAGCTCCTTGATATCGAGAACAAGATCACGGAGGCCAGGGTTCAGCAGGCTGCTCTGATCACCAAGGACGACAACGCGCGCTTGGCTGGCAGCACGGATGACCGTCCAGGCCTGCAGTTGGCCGAAGCATCGGTCGAGCACATTGCGGACCTGGAAAACAAGCGCCTGGTCTTGCAGAAGAAAATGACCGAAGAGCAGCAGGCTCTTACGGAAGCTCGCGATGCCGCTGCCGCCGTGGAACGCAGCGATACCGAGAATATGCTGGCGTACCAAAAAGAGGCTGCATCGCTCGCTGAGCGTATCAGGGCGGCTGAAAACCCTGGTGAAGGCAAGGCGATGGACGTCAAGACCGTCACCGACCTGTACAAAGACCAGGCCCGAGTGCTGGGGCAGATCAAGTCGCTGGAGACCAAGGGCTCTAAGGCAGACAAGAAGGCTGCCAAAGCTGATGACCGTCAGGCGTCCGAGGACCTGCGCACCTACACTGCGCTGGCAAAGAAATTCGACGAGGTCACCTACTCGGAACTGGAACTGGCCAAAGGCAAGGAGGCCATGCACCGCCTGCGCCAGGGCGAAGTCATCGACGGCAAGATGGTCACCATCACCGCCGAGCAGGAAGCCAAGGCCATCGGTGAGCTGAACCTGGCGCACTACAACGCGGTGAAGGCACTGGACCTGAACCGTGTTGCGCTGGAAAAAGTGAAGGCCACCTACAACACCAGCCCGTTCCTGCAGGCTGCCCAGGATCTGGCGGTGCTGAACCGCAGCCTTGAGGCCGGCACCCTCAGCCTGGAAGAGTACAAGCGCATCACCGACGAGATGCAGCGCTCGCAGAAGGAGGGGATCAAATCCTCGCTCCCACAGGCAAACCTGCAGGTTGGGGAGGCATCGTCCTCGCCGTTCACCGACTGGGTGTCGACGGAGATCGAGCGCGCCAACGGCTTGAAGGATTACCAGAAAGCCCAGGACGCGCACACCTACGACACAGCCTCGGCAAACGCCGGCCTGGACGACGGGTTCAACCGTCAGCTGGAAGAGCTGAACGCGCGCAACCTGCTTCAGCAAGGCGCTGAAGAGGAACACAACCGCAAGCTGCTGGAGATCAACAAGAAGTACGCAGCCGATAAAGAGGCGCTGATCAAAACCTCTGGTGATGCCCAGGCGGTGATCACGGCTGAGCAGGCCAAATACGCTGAGGCTATGGGGACCATGGCCCTGATGGCTGCCATGGGCTCCGTGTCCAACGTGCTGGGGATGTTTGCCAGTGCAGCGGACGGCGCCTCCAACGCGCAGAAGCTGGCGTTCGTGGCACAGAAAGCGATCTCCGTTGCACAGATCATCATGTACACCGAGGTGGCTGCGGCTCAGGCGATGATGATGTCAGGTAACCCTATGGTGTTGGGCCTGCCGATGGCGACGTTCATCCGCGCCACGGGCTACGCCAACGCCGCGCTTGTAGGTGCCATGGCGATCGGTCAGCTGGCTGGTAGTGGTGGCGGATCTTCTGGCGGCAGTGGTGGCGGCACGCAAATGTACGACACCGGCGGCTACATCCCGTATAACCGGACAGGTATCGTCGGCGAGTACGGTCCAGAGCTGGTATCTGGCCCGGCCCACGTCACCAGTCGTGGTAACAGCGCGTCGAAGCTGGGCGGTGGCGACGGTGCCATGCAGGTTACCCTGGCACCGGTGATCCAGATCACGGTGGAAGGCGGCGGTGGCGGCTCGGAAGCTGACCAGAACAAACAGGCCAAACAGATCGCAGAGGCCTCGCGCGCGTCGGTGATGTCGGTACTGACCGAGCAGATGCGCCCTAACGGCGTCGTCTACAAATTCGTCAAGGGATAGGTGAGTAAATGGATGTTTTCCCAGCGATCGACAACCCTGACTACGGCCTAGAGGATACGCCTGAGGCGGATATCGACGAGGTCAAGATGGGCGACGGCTATGTGTTCCGGCGCCCCAAAGGGTTGAACTACCTGAAATACACCTGGCCGCTGAAGTGGAACACGCTTGAGGTGGCAGACGCCCGCGAGGTCTATGCCTGGCTGAAGGCGCGACTGAAGCTGGTCCCGTTCCACTGGACCCACCCCATCACCGGGGTGGTGTACCAGGTGACCTGCCAGGAAGTGAAGCTGACCTACAACGAGTTCAACGACGAGATCCTCACAGCCACGTTCGAGCAGGACTTCAACCCGGCGTAACAGCAGTACCGGCCGGGCAGGGGCGCTGTTACTATGGCGCCAGATAAGCAAAGTAGACAGGGATGCCATGACTCTTATCGCAACGGACATTCAGGGTCTGGTTCAGGACACGATTGTGACCATGTTCCAGATCGACGCCAGCAAGGTGGGGGAGGGGCTACTGTGCTTTTCGCCCACCTCCAACAATGGCGTCCCGGTCAAGTTCGGCGGCATCACCTACCCTGCCCTACCGATCACGGCCGACGGCTTCAAGTGGGTGGGCGACGGCACCCTGCCGCGCCCAACCCTGACGCTGGCTGCCAAGGACCTGATGTTCCTGTCGATGGTGGTCAACTCCGGCGACCTGGTGGGCTGCCCTGTCACCCGCATCCGCACCTACGCCAAGTACCTGGACGATGGTGCCTCGCCAAACCCGCAGGCGCTGTACCTCCCTGAAAACTTCGTGATCGAGCGCAAGTCTTCGCAGAAGCGCACGCTGCTGCAGTTCGAGCTGTCCGTGGCCATGGACCAGCAAGGCCTGATGATCCCGGCCAGGCAGGTGCTCCGGGACAGCTGCACTCACCGCTTCCGCTACTGGGCCAACAACCGCTGGAACTACACCGGCGTGACCTGCCCCTACACCGGAAACGCGATGTTCGAGCCCAACGGCAACCCCACCACTGACCCGACCAAGGCCAAGTGCGGCAAGCGGTTGAGCGACTGCAAGAAACACTTCGGGGCGTACTCCACCCTCCCTTTCTATGGCTACCCTGGCGTCGGACGGATCTGATGTTTATCCAATATCTCGAGCAAATTCAGGAAGGCGCCATCGCAGCCTACCCAAACGAAGCGGTCTGGTTCATCACCGAGGCCGGCTGCACGGAAGTGGAGAACATCCACGAGCACCCGGACAAATACTTCGCGGTGAAGGATAGCGACCACCGCCGCGCTATGGCCGAAGGGCTGCTGGCAGTTGTCCACAGCCACCCGGACAACATCGCCGCGCCGTCCTCGCTGGACATGCAGGGGCAGATCAGCACCAACGTGCCGTGGGGCATCATCGCCACTGACGGCACCGTGGCCCACGACCTGATCTGGTGGGGCAAAGGCGCGCCGAAGCACCCGCTGCTCGGCCGCCCGTTCCGGCATGGCGTGACGGATTGCTACTCTCTGATCAAGGATTACTACGAGATGGAACTGGGCATCGACCTGCCCGAGTTCCCGCGCGACTGGGAGTGGTGGAAGGAAGGCCAGCAGAACCTGTTCGAGCAAGGGTTCGAGAAGGCCGGGTTCGAGCGCATCGACGCCAGTGAAGCCAAGCCTGGCGATGTCTGGCTGGCGCGGCTCGGCGGTGAGATGGACGTGGCCAACCACGGCGGCGTGCTGCTACAGGACGAACTGATGATCCACCAGATCGGCGCCAAAGATCCGGTCGACTTCAGCCGGCTGTCCGCGCGCGAGCCGATCTACCGTTACATGCCCCACATCACACATTGGCTTCGGTACACAGGGAGTGTGAAATGAAAACACTGATGCTCTATGGCAGCCTGAAAGAAAAATTCCCTGGCGAGTTCAAGATGGACGTCGCCACACCAGGTGAAGCGATCCGCGCGATGTGCATTCAGTTGCCAGGCTTCGAGGCTGAGATCAAGGCCGGCAACTGGCGCGTCGTGCGCGGCTCCCTGGAAGGCAACGACGAGGTCAGCGAGGAAGGCCTGCAGATGACGCTGGGTAACCAGAACGAGCTGCACCTGATCCCGGTCATCGAGGGCGCCAACAGTGGCGCGGGCATGATCATCGTCGGCATCGTGATGATCGTGGCTGCCTTCTTCACCGGTGGTACGTCGATCGCAGCGTGGGGCGCCATGTCGACCATGCTGGCCGGCGCCGGCCTGGGCATGGTGGTCGGCGGTATCATCGCCAGTACCACCAAGATCCCCGGCGCAGGAGCGAGCGCCAGCGGCAACGAGAGAGAGGCTGACAAAGCCTCGTTCCTGTTCGACGGCCCAACCAACCAATCGACCCAGGGCGTGGCTGTGCCGCGTGGCTACGGGCGCATGATGATCGGCAGCATCGTGATCAGCGCCGGTCTCTACGCGGAGCCGATGGCCGTATGACTATCGATCAGGGTAAACAGATCCGCGCCGCGGGCAATCGCCATCCGCTGACCATTGAAGGCGAGTGGAAGGTGCACCCGCTGACATCCGCCATTGAGGGTGCCAAGGGCGCCTCCAAACCGCCTGCCCAGTACATCCCGGTGGAAGCCCCGCAGTCGCTGCGAAGCAAGGCGCGCGGGCGCATCCTCGACCTGCTGGCGCACGGCCCAATCGTGGGGCTGGTCAACGGGCTGCAGTCGGTATTCCTGGACAGCACGCCGCTGCAGAACCCTGACGGCACGTTCAACTTCAACGGCATCACCGTCCAGACCCGCGAGGGTTACCCTGACCAGGCGTACATCCCCGGCTTCACCGCCGTGGAAAACACCATCGACATCTCGGCCGAGGTGAAATTCGCCACGCCGCTGGTGCGGTCGGTGACCAACAACGACGCCAACGCGGTGATCGTGACCCTGGCTGTACAGGGGCTGAGTGAGCAGAAAGCCAACGGCGATATGGCCGGTTACCAGGTTGGCTTTTACATCGACGTGAAAAACTCCAGCGGTGCCTGGACGGTCACGGCGGGTGACACCATCGTCGGCAAAACCACCACCGCCTACCAACGCTCGGTGCGGGTGCCGCTCAATGGCGTTGGCCCGTTCGATATCCGTGTGCGCCGCGCGCAGCCGGAGTCCAGCTCGGCCAAGATCCAGGACGATCTGTTTTGGGCCATGATGACCGAGGTCATCGACGCTCGGCTGTCCTATCCGGACAGCGCTCTGGTGGCGCTGGACGCCGACTCGGAACTGTTCGGCTCCAAGATGCCGGCCCGCTCCTACGACGTGAAGCTCAGCATCATCCGCATCCCGAGCAACTACGACCCGATCAACCGCACCTACAGCGGGTTTTGGGACGGGCAGTTCAAGATGGCGTGGTCGGACAACCCGGCCTGGTGCTTCTATGACCTGTCGACCCACCCGGTCATCGGCGCCAACAACCAGTCCGTGGACAAATGGTCGCTGTACCGCATCGCGCAGTATTGCGACGAAATGGTGCCCAACGGCTACGGCGGCTGGGAGCCACGGTTCACCTGCAACACGCTGTTCGCCAGCCGTGAAGAAGCCATCGTTGTCCTGAACACCCTGGCCAGTGTTTTCCGTGGCATGGTCTACTGGGGTTCGGACTCGGTCATGGCCGTGGCCGACATGCCAGGCGATGCGCTGAAGCTGGTCACCCCAGCCAACGTCACCTCGGACGGGTTCGAGTACGTCGGCACCTCACTGCGCGAGCGTCACTCCGTAGCCGTGGTGATGTGGAACGACCCGAACGATGAATACAAGCAGGTCCCGGAGCTGTACGAGGACCCTGAAAGCATCCAGTTGTTCGGTTGGAGAGAGACCCAGGTCACCGCAGCGTGCTGCACCAGCCGAGGCCAGGCACGGCGTCTGGCCAAGTGGATTCTGTACTCGGAACGGATGGAGACGGAGATCGTTTCCTACACCGCGACAGCTGACCACGCTGACCTGCGCCCAGGCGACTACATCAAGATCTCCGACCCGGACCGGGCCGGCGCGCGGTATGGCGGCCGGACACTCGATGGCACAGCCAAGGTCATCACCCTGGACAAGGCACCGAAGCCTGGCGAAGTGGTCGGGACCTGGTATCTGAACTGCGTCATGCCAAGCGGCGTGATCCAGACCCGCGAGGTGCAGGGTTTCAACGGCGACGTGTGCACCCTGAAGCAGGCGTTCCCGGAAGTGCCGATCAAGGGCGCCGTGTGGGTCTTGTCCAGCGCCTCGCTGGTGACGCCGATGTACCGGGTGACCTCGGTGGTCGAGCAGGATGACGGGCTGACCTATCAGATCTCGGCGACCGAGCACAACCCGAACAAGTACAACTTCGTCGAGTTCGACCTGCAGCTGCCCGATACACCGGACAGCACCATCCCGTCTGGCCCGCTGGCCGGCCCTACGCACATCACCGCGTCGTCGTTCAAGTACGTTGCCGGCGGCACTGAGCACCAGGGTCTGACCGTGAGCTGGAGAGGCGTGGACGACGTCCGCTGCAACGGTTACATCCTCGAGGCGCGCGACCCGAACGACGTCACCTTCCGCACCATCTACTCCGGCGCCGGCCTGAGCGTGGACGAGAAGGACATCGTCGACGGCGAGTGGATATTCCGCATCAAGGCCACGACCTCCACCGGACGGACCTCGGAGTGGGTGCAACTGACCGTCAACATCGCAGGCCTGCTGCTGCCCGCGCCGCCCGACAGCATCCAGGTCGACGTCACCACGTTCGAGATCTCGCTGCGCCCGCGCAGCATCTACCCGGGTGCGATGTATGAGTTCTGGCGCAGTGATGTGCCGCTGACCATGAACATGGTGGAGTCGAACGCCAGGCGTATCGCCATCGGCACCGACCTGGTGGACGTGGGCCTGAAGCCGAAAACCACCTACTACTACTACGTGCGAGGCACCAACATCTACGGCGTCTCCCAGTTCGTTGGCGCGCAGGGCACCACCCTGTACAACTTCGAGGACATCCTGGCTGCGCTGGACGAGGAGATTCGCCGACCAGGTGGGCTGTTCGACGAGATGCTGCAGTCGGCCGCAGCCAACGTCGAGGGCGTGAAGAACGCGCTGGACGCGCTGAAGACCGACATCCGCATGCAGAAGATGCTGGAAACCATCCGGGATCTGTCGACCAAGGCGCAACTGGAAGGCACCGCAGCGCGCAACATGGTCGAGGAGATCACCCGCCTGACCGAAGACGAAGCGCTGGTGGCGCGGATCACCACGCTGCAGGCTCAGGTCGACGACGACATCACAGCGTCCCTCGAGGAGATGCAGTTCGCCATGGCGGCGAACAACGAAGCGATCGCTGGCCAGATCCTGACGATCAAGACGCAGATCAACGACGACATCCTGGCTGCCATGCTGGTCGAGCAGACTGCTCGGGTCGACGGTGACGGCGCGCTGTCGCAGCGGATTGAAACCCTGTCGGCGTCGACCGAGGACGACATCGCCACGGTCAAGCAAGAGATCACCGCGCAGGCCAACTACACCGACGGCGCCGTCGCGCGCGCGGTCACCACCGCCACGGTCAACGGCAAGTCGGCTGTGTTCGGTATCCAGGTGGCGGACGGTGTTGCGGAGATCGGTGCGATCGCTGACCGGTTCTACGTCTACAACCCAGTCGGCGGCAGCTACACGCTGGCGTTCGCGGTAGTTGACGGGCGCACGGTAATCCAGGACGCTCTGATCCGCGAAGCCTCCATCACCATGGCCAAGATCAGCCAGGCGCTGCAGTCCGACAACTACAAGCCGAACGAAATTGGCTGGCGTCTGACCAAGGCGGGGGTCTTCGAGATGAACGGCAACACACCAGGTGAGGGCAGCCTGGTGCAAACCAACCAGACCATCACCGTGACCGACGGCGCGGGCACACCGCGGGTCAAGCTAGGAAGGCTGAATTGAGCAACTGGGGACTGGAAATCAGGAACGGGCAAGGCTTCACAAGCCTTGACCCGGACACCTTCACCGTGAAGCTGATCGAATCGGTGTGGGTGGGCTGGACCACCATCGACCAAAGTACCGTGATCGACATCCCCATCGAGACCACCTCGGTGGGTGGGGTGTTCGCTGTGATCACGATCTACAAGATGATGACAGCGGTGCTGAACCCTGACATGCAGATTTACTTCCAGTCCAACGCGCAGCACCCCCAGTGCCTTCCCGTCGTCGAGGTTTACCCGGGCATGGTCCGAGTGCGGGGTCAGCCAGTGCCAGGCTCCCGCGCTACCGGTATGATCGTGATCAACCTAATGAAATACCTCTAAGGACTACCATGTCATACGGATTCTCGGTGCTGGGGAACAGCGGTCAGCTGGTGATCGACGAAGACTCGATGATCATGACCCAGGCATTCCGTGGCGACATCATCGTCAGCCCTAACGGGCTGCTCGGGCCTCAGTACGCCTACGGTTACTGCCACGTCACCTACCCTCAGGTGGTCGCCACCGAGTACCCGCCGTTTGTGTTCGCTGTGCCGACGCCTGGCGTGGTGCCGTGTGGCCTGGGCACGTTCCTGCATCGCGGCGTGGAAGGGGCATGGACCGGGTTCACGGTGCTGGTGACCAAACACATCTTCGCCCAAGACGGCTCAGCGATGTACGCAGGGTTCAACACTGGTTGGCAGTACCGGGTCGGCAGCTTCGGGCTGCCAGGTGACAACGGCTACGCCGACTACGGCCTGCGCATCATGAATGAGTGGAGCGACATCACTTACGACAGCGCCTGGCCCATCATCAAGTTCCGCGGGCTGATGTCGGCCTGGGTCCTGCAGGAGTTCACTCGCGGGTACGCGCTGAACAACTACTGGGGCGCTGCAGACGTGTCCGGCGACGAAGACTACGTTCTGGCCAAGGGCACGCATGCCTGGGGCTACCCTGACCTCACCCACGGGTTCATGCTCTCTGGCATGGGATCGGTGGCCACCACCGTCGACCGTGGATCTTGGGAGGCTCCGGTGAACGCGGTCGTCACCGTGGGCTTCCCCGACGGTAACCGAGGCAACCTATGGGCGGTTGCTTTCTTCGGCGCTGCACAACACCCTAGCGGTGATCTCAGCGCAATGCGAAACTGGAACCTCCTGACGGCCGACTTCTCCGGCACGTAAGCCAACCACAAGGATGCAGGTAATGGCAGCAGCAGACAATTTCCCAGCGTTTAACGCAGCGGTGGCTGAGCTTACGCTCAAGGTCCAGGCGCTGATCACCGACGTCAGCGGTGCCCAGGCATCCCTCGGCCCTGAGGTGGCAGCAGCCCTGATCAAACTGGAAGCCGCGACCACGGCAGCCAACACCGCCGTGGCTGCCGCGACCACCGCGACCCAGGCCGCCGCCGCGCTGACCGCCCTCAAGGCTGAGTTCGACGCCGCCATCATCACGGTCGAGGGATTGACCACCGACGTGGGCACGCTGAACGAGCAGGTCGGCGCAGCCATGGCGCTGATGACCACCACGCAGCTTGCGCTGCAGGCCGCGCTGGATGAAATCGAAGGCATCTCCGGCAACCTCGCCCAGGTGAAAAAGCTCAGCCTGGCAGCGGTCAGCCCGGCTGGCCACGCCTCGGCGGTGATCAACACCGCGCACAACGTCGGCAACGGCGGGCTGATGCTGCTCGGCGTCTACTGCACCACGTCCACCCCGCTGCAGATGTACGACGTGCTGATCAAGGTCGGCTCGACGATCCTGTACGAGGCGGCCGGCGTGCTGGGTGAACTGAAGGATACCTTCTCGCACTTCGCCATCGCCAGCGGCGTGATGGAAGTCACCCTGACCAACCAGGGCAACGCAGCCGCCGTGCTGACCCCGACCGTCGTCTTCACGGAGCTGGCCCTCGTATGAGCATCAACACCAACCAAAGCTCCAGCTACATCCACCTGGCCACCGACATCGCCATCGAAGGGCAGAACTTCGACGAGGTTCGCGCGGAGTGGCGAGACATCCAGAACTTCAACCTGCAGAACACCTTCAACTACGCCGGCTCCAATCAGACCGGCTCGTGGATTGTGGACGGTGGCGACGGCGCGGCACCGGCAGAGACCCGTGAGAAGCGGGCGTTCTGCACCACCGGCAAGGCCAGCATCACGTTCACCGGCACCAGTGTCGCGGTGCGTGCATCGCTGAACCCCGGCTGGGGCGTGGCGTACATCCTGATCGATGGGCAGCTGCCCTCCACGATCCCGGGCCTGGCCAAGTTCAAGGACATCGTCAGCTCCAACGCCGATGACTTCAGCGCCTGGGGCAACGAGTTCCGCGACCAGGTGGTGGCCGACGGTCTGGCGCCTGGCACGCACACGCTGGACATCCTCTGCTACACCAACAGCCCGACGGAGTTCTTCATCTTCTCCGGGATCAAGGTCTACTCCTACGCCAACAAAGACATCGACATCAAGGCGTTCTCGCTCAAGACCAGCGAGCGAGTGCAGCCCACCAAACTCAAGCTGTGGACCCAAGGCGTCTCGGCTGAGAACGTGGTACTGAATTTTGACGCCAAACTTCTGCACCCGACCACACAGACCTCGCTGGGTAACGTGCTGATCGGCGCGTTGAACGCCAACACAGCCTACGAGCTGTCGTTCGCCCCCAACCTGCTGGGCACGGAGCCATCGGGGATCATCACCCTGCCGATTGTGATGACAGCCAACGTGGGTGACCCGGACGGCACCAACGTCGGCGAGGTGGCGCTGGATCTGACCCACACCTCGGACCAGATCACCTACGTCAGCACCAACTGGTGGGAAGACCCAGCCACGCCGACCCTGGCGAGCATGCACGCGACTGCATCCAAGCAGGCCTGGCTGTCCTTCAACCACACCGGTGACCTGCTCAAGCTGCTGGGCTACGTGGACTTCGGCGCGGCCACGGTGCGCGTGCTGAAGGACGCTGTCGAGCGCAACCTGACCTCTTGGAACGTCGGCCAGACCGTGATCAACATCGCCTCCACTGTCGGCATCACTGTCGGCATGATGGCGATCGGTCGCGGCATTCCTGACAACGTCACAGTGACCGCGGTAACGCCGACCAGTGTGACATTGTCGGCGGCGGTGACCATCAAGGTCACCAACGGCGCCATCGCCTTCGGCACCGTGCACGGCGTCCTCGACATGAACGAGAACAACGAGGCGCTGCAGGGCACCATGCAGATGCGTCAGCTGGCTGGCTTTGGCGCAACCTACAAAGGTCGCCTGGTGTTGCAGCCGACGGCGAACAAGACCTTCGGCGTGAACATGATCTACACCCGCCGGACCTACACCTACACCATCGTCACCGAGACGCTTAACGCCAAGTTCAGCATCTCCCAGGTCAACCACCTGCCGATCTCCGGCGTCAAGCTGGACGGCGGCAAGATCGCCTACATCGACCCGAACAAGAACGTCTACACGCCGCTGGCCAACCCGCCAATCGACAACCGCAACATCAGCGAGGTCAGCATCGAGTACCGGTTCCCGACGTTCCTGTGCTGCTACACAGCCGGCAACAAGGAGCTGTTCAAGCAGTACGACGTGGTGATCACCGACCCGATGGCGCTGAGCCGCAAGGAAGTGAAAGAGCTGCAGGACCTCGGCATCCAGGTGATCAACTACGTGTCCTTCGGCGAAGAGGACGGCGTGCTGTCGAACATTTGGGACAACACCTCGGAACAGGGTCCGCACACTGGCGACGGCACAGGGCCTGGCGGTTACGCCGGCTACTACCTGAAGGGTGGCTACGACATGGGCGAGTTCTCGGAGTGCACCAACGACCGCCAGCGCTACGAAGGCGTGAAGGCGTGTGCCTTGAGCAACCCGAAGTATTACCAGGGCGTGGGGCGCTGCTCGAAGGCCTGTGGCAACGATTCGCGCACCGGGTACAGCGAGTACGAGACCGGGGGCAGCTGCGCCGCGGGCTTCACCAAGGACAACAACTGGATTCGTGACGCCTCCACAGCGTGCTCGAACAACGCCTGCCCGCAGTTCTCGCCGATGCACAGCGGCTGCACCCAGTACGTCCAGGCCGAAGGCGTGTGGGGTCAGGATTTCTCAATCCTCGATCACAACGCGCCGGACGAGAACGGGATTTGGGACTCCTTCTACGTCGACGCGGTGAAGCGCGGGCCTGGCAGCTGGTTCAATAGGCTGCAGGATTACTACCTGCCGCTGGTGTTCAACGAGCCGGTTCCCTACGACGAAGTCCTGACCGTGGCTCAGCACCCGCTGACCGATGGCTCGCTGATCTACGGCATCCTGATGACCCACGCGCCGATCGATGATCATGAACCCTTCAGCGTGCAGCATGTGGCCAGCGGCAAGTTCCTGATCCCAGGCCAGCACTTCTCCTACGACCAGAAGATCGGCACCATCATCCTGGCGTTCAACAGCGGTGTGCTGGAGCCGGAAGCGCCGCCTAACCCTGCCGTCGGCGCGCAGTACCGCGTGAAGTATTCCAAGCGCGGCCTGGGCAGCGACGGGGTGTTCATGGACACCGTCGACACCGTGGACATCTACCCGCGCGAGGACTACCTGCAGGGGGCGGCTGACCTGATCAACGACCTCAAGCTGCTGTGGCCTGACCGCGCGTTCTGCTCCAACCGTGGGTTCACCATCTACGACCGCATGATCCACAGCTGCACCTGGATCATGACCGAGTCGGTGTTCAGCCATTACCACTTCGGCGAGGACTACTACAGCGAGGTCGACGAGGCTGCGGCTGTGTGGAACGAAGAAGTGGCGGCGATGATTCAGGAGCTTCGCAAGAAGCACACCTTCGACGTGGTCTGCTTGAACTACGCGCCTAACGGCCCTGAGGGCGATGCGCTTCGCGCGCGCGTGTACGAGAAGTGTCTGGAGCTGGGCTGGCTGCCCTGGCTGTCGACTATCCTGCTGAACGATCCGCTGCCCAACCGCCCATTCAATACCGGCAAGGGCTACATCCGGACCAACAACTGGAGGAAGATCAATGTCCGCAATCTATGATTTCAGCAACCCGTTCCTGCGGAACATGCCGATGGTGGCGATCGTGCGCGCGACCAGCAAGAAGAATGGCGAGGTGACCACCACGCCGGACACCCAGTGCCGACGGATCTTTTTCAGGGTCAGTAATAACCGGGTGTTCCCGGCGCCGGCCGGGCAGCAGGAGATCATGCACGAGGGTAAGGCGATGGATGCGTTCTACGGCTTCGATAACCTCCGGGAGTTCAACCCGGAGGAGATCAACGCCTCACACGACGCCAACCCTAAGCCTCGGTAGGCGCGGGCGGTGCGTGCTCAGCAGTGGCAGTGGCGATGTCAATGAAGCGCGCACCGTGGACCTGAGTCAGGATGCCGTCGGCGATGATATCGCCGTGCTTGATTTGTACGATTGATTTGCCTTCATTCATCAGTTCGATTGTGACTTCCCCGTCAAAGGCGCTGTCCAACAAACCGACCCGGGTGCCGTGGTGGTTCATGCTGGACAGATCCTGCGCGCGGCGAGGATAAATCTCGATGATCCAGCTGTTCGGGACCAGGACTTTAAGTCCGGTGCGGAACAGTGCTTTGCCGCCTGGGCCAATGAATTCGCCTTCGGGGTTTTCTACCAGGGCAGAGAATTGAAAGAACGCTGCACCGCCCGTGTTGTTGATCGGGAGAGTTGCATCGGGGTGGAGTTTCTCGGTTTGCATTGCCACAATCATGCGGGGTAGTCCTTGCAGATGGAAAACGCAATGATGGCGTGGACTGCAGCGTGACACAAGACCGACCGGCCTGTGCCGCCTTATGTTGTTATAGGGGTGGCAAACAGCTATCCTGCGTCACACGTTATAGGGAAATAGCCGCTGATGATTACTGATCCAGCTTCGAATACAGGGTGGCTGACGGTCTGCTTCGTCTACGCATGGTCAGTAATGGAGCAGCTGCACCCTGGATCGGCCATGGGAGCTTCCTTCGGCTGCGTATTTTTCGTCCTCCTGCCAGACCCCGTAGTTACCTCCTTCGTTTCAAAACTTCTTCGCAAAATCGGACTCACAGTTGTGTCCTGGGGGTTCGGCTACGCTGTGGGGATTGCATTCTCGAACAGCAGCTCGATGCTGGCAGCGATTATTGGAGCTGCGGTCGCCTCTGGTGTTCTAGGCGCCATCAACCTGATGGTCAAGAACGACGGCGATTTGCCGCAGTGGATGTCTTCACTGATTAACGCAATCCTACGGTTAAAGCGAGGCGGCGATGAACAATGATCCCACCTACGGGGAAGTGCTACTGAGCATTCGTATTGTGTTTCACATGATCACGTTCTTTTCGGTCATCTGTTACAGCAGCGAATCACGCACACGATGGTTCTCCAGTATGTTGGCGTTCTGCCTGGCGGGTTCCTCGCTGGCACTGGCCACACAGTCCTACACCAAGTTCTCCACCATGGCGCCCAACTCAGAAGTCTGGCTGGTGATCTTCGTCGGAGTGGTCACGATCCTTGTTGTCGCTAACGGCGGCAACGTCGCAAAAGTCCTACACAACACTCGAAAGAGGCTACCCTATGGACGCTAAGACGCTGGCTGCAGCCGTGGGCATTTCCCTGTCCCGGGCCCAACGGTGGGAAGGACCCATCAACGAAGCGCTGAAGTTCGCTGACATCACCCTAACCAGATCTATAGCTTCGTTTCTGGCGCAGACCGGGCACGAGAGCAATAGCTTTGAATGGCTCAAAGAGTTCGGCAACGACAAGTACCTCAGCCGGTATGACACCGGCGCGCTGGCCAAGCGCCTGGGCAACACGCCCGAAGCGGACGGCGACGGGCAGCTGTACGCCGGCCGTGGCCTGATCCAGATCACCGGCAAGTACAACTACCAGCAGCTGAGCCAGGCACTGTTCGGAGACGACCGCCTGCTCAAGCACCCCGAGATCCTCGAGGAGTTGAAGTACGCTGCGCTGTCGGCGGCCTGGTACTGGAAGAAGAACAAGCTGAACAGCCTGTCCAACGACATCCTGGCGCAGACCAAGGCAATCAACGGTGGGCTGACCGGCATTGAGGATCGCAAGATCCGCATGAGCCGCGCGCTCAAGGCGCTGGGTGCGTGATGTTCGACCTGAAGATCCTGATCATTGCCGTCGGCGCCGCCCTTTTGGGCGGCGCTGGCGTTGGAGGGTGGGTGGCTTGGGAGATGCGCGACACCCAGGCCAATCTGCAGCTGCTCGATCTGCGCAAGACCTACGACGACGCCACAGCGGCGGCGCAGCGGGAATCGCACCAGGTGGAGATGAAGCTGCAGGATCAAATCAACGAGCTGGGGAAGAAGACCGGTGAAGAGCAGAACCAGATTGATCACAACGTCGCTGCTGCTGGTGACAGCACTGGCGGGCTGCTGCAGGCAGCAGCCAAGCGTTTCAGTGCCACCGCCTGTGATCCCGGAGTTGCCCGCCGTGGCCAGGCAGCAACCTCGGCCGCCTATCTGTATTCCCAGTTGCTTGGAGAATCTCAGCTCCTGGCAAAAGGCCTGGCAGAAGAAGCTGACAGAGCCCGAAGTGCAGGTGCCTCTTGCGAAGTAGCCTATGATTTGGTGCGTAAGGGATTGAAGGATCTTGCGAAGGGGCCGGCCGTAACCGGTGGGTGAAGGTAGATTACAGTGGTATATTGCGCTCATATCAAGTAGCAGGACTCACAGGGAGTGTGTATGCAAATCAATCGCGGCGACTCGTTCATGCTCCCGCTGCAGGTTTTCGTCGACAATGCAGCGCAAGACTGCACCAACTGGCAGGTCTTCGCCTCCTACGGCACGGACGTCAAACGCCTGGGTGACTTCGAGATCGTCTGGCAGGATCGCACGGTCGGCTCGTTCTTCCTCAGCGCTGAGACTGATACCTGGCCCCTCGGCAACATGAGCTTTGACATCACCTACGTCACCGACGTCGGCCAGGAGATCACCACGCAGCGTGTGAAGTTCGAAGTGCTGCGCCGCCTGACTCCGGTGCCACTGCCGAGCAACGCGCCATGATCGTCGCGACCCACACGCCGATCGGCGTCATCACCACCGAGATCACCGTCACCGATTCTCAAATCCTGATCGTGACCACCGAAGGTGTGTCCACGGCGAGCATGCCCGCGTTCAAGGTAGAGACCCGAGAAGCGGCGCTGCGTGGGCCACGCGGTCCCAGCGCCGTGGAGGCGCAGATCAGCGCTGACCCTGACAACCGTCTGAAGCCAGGTAGTGACGGCGGGCTGTACGTCGCCGACAACCTAGACCCCAACCCGCTTGACCACTACCTATTAGAACGAGGGATCATCTAATGTCTTTGGAAACCAAACTGGTAGCGTTTGCTGCCGCCAACGGCGCTGACATCAAGCTGCTGAACTCCCGCATCGGTGCGCTGGCCAACCTGCCAACCACCGCCAAAGACAACGTGGTCAACGCGATCGTCGAGTTGTACGGCCTGCTGGGTTCAGCGGGTGCGGTGATCGACGATGGCGCGGGCGACGGTGCGACCTCGGTCACCTGGTCGGCGAACAAGATCTACGACATGATCGAAGCGGCCAAGGCCGCCGTGAAGTCGGACATCCTCGGCGGTGCCAGCGCAGCCTTCGACACGCTGAAGGAACTGCAGGACCTGATCACCGGCGACGAGAGCATCGTCTCCGCGCTGATCACCAAGGTCGGCGAGAAGGTCAGCTTCGCTGAAGCCCAGGCGCTGACCACAGCGCAGAAGCTGCAGGCCTGCACCAACATCGGCATTGGCAACCCGGAAGTGGACCTGGTGGCTGCGTACAACGCTGCCAAGGCCTAAGTCGTGAGCCTGGCCAGCAGAGTCCTGGAGTACGTCCAGGCCGCGGGCGCTGACGTCAAATCCCTGATCAGCGGGCTGGCTGACAAAGTCGACAAAGTCGCAGGGAAGGGGCTCAGCGCCAACGACTACACCACGACCGAGAAGGACAAGCTCGCGGCCTTGATGCCGGCCGGCCGTGAGAAACTGGTGGTCATCGCGGCTGCCACAGGCACGGTGACGCTGAACCTGGCGCTGTCGAACAACTTCGAACTGACGCTGACCGGCAACACCACCATCGCGCTGTCCAACATCCCGACCATTCCAGCCGGCGAGGTGTACTGGTTCACGGTGCGGGTGATCTCGGGCGGGACCAAGTACACGCTGGCCTGGGCAACCACGCCGCTGGTGCTGACCTGGCTGAACACCACGGCCGGCGCACCAGGTGACAGTGCTTTGGCAGGCAAGGTAGTGGAGTTCCTGATGTCGACCAGCAACGGCACCACTGGCTACGCGCGTAAGGCGTCGGGCAATTGAGTTTCGCCATGGCGCTGTTCGGGTGCGTGCCACCGTCAGGCGGACCCGCTGTGGGCGATTCCTTCGGCGGTGGCATCTTCATTGGCAAGCTCACGATCAACGGGCTGATCTACAACATCATCGCGGCGCCGAAGGCTACAGGGCAGCCGTCCGTGGTGGGCCTCTACAAGAACACTCCGGAAGTCTTCACCGGTGCAACGTCGACCAACGACGGGCTGCTGATCCGCGACAACATGATTGCGGCCGGCATCGAGAAGTTCCCGATGCAGCAGTGGTGCAACGCGCTGACCATCGGAGGGAAGACCGACTGGGTGCTGCCTCCAAAGGACTGGATGGAACTGGCCTACCGCGTGGCCAAGCCAACCACAGCCACCAACGTGACCACGTCAGGGCGTAACACAAGCAGCATCCCTCCTACGACGGTCAACTACACAACGACCAACCCTGCACAGACACCTGTGACTGCGCTGAGGTCGGGCGGGGCTCAATCTTTCAGCAGTGATTATTATGCGTGCGCAACCGCTGGCACCACTGCAGGCACATACCTGCTGAAGCGGATGACAACTGGCGCTGATTATTCCGAAGCTTACGAATACGATCACATCTACCGGGCGTTCCGGTGTGAACTCGCAGCGTAGTAGGGGAAGAGGGCAGCGATCGCTGCCCTCGGTGTTGCTAGGCGTGGGTCCAGTAGAACTGACCTTTCAGCCTCATGCCTTCCGGCGTGACGTACTCCATGATGCCGTCGCGATCGCGCAAGTGTTGGGTACGCTGCGCCTTGACCACGATGTCTTCGTCGCAAACGGCGTCACCGGTGAAGCGGGTGCCGGCCGGGATCTTGATCAGCAGTGGGCTCTCCACCGGAGGCAGCGGGCTGCTTGGCGGGTTCCAGTGAGTCTCCTCGCCGGCGCCGTTCATCACTACCCTCACACCGACTGACGTGGGCTCAGCAAGCTCCTCGATGAAGGCCAACTCAAGCACGCCGTCCTCAAGAATTCTGAACCGGCCTGTCGAGCAGCTCAGCGTCTTCGCAGCGTACCCGACGGCGCCATAGCTGTTGCGGGGTATACGAGCATAGCCAAAAGGCCTGCCAGGCTCCATGTCCTTGTTGGGGATGCCGGTGAAAACGATGTCGGGATAGACCACCCGCGCTGCGTAGTCCACGCCCTGCGAGATCAGGCGTTCAGAGCCTTCTTCGATCATCCGCAGTGCAACAACCTGAACCGCCTCGCACACCAAAGGCTCCTTGCCGAACTTCTTCAGCTGCTCCAGCACATGGGTAACGCTGCGCTGCGAGGAGAGGTGCAACAACTCCTCCCGTAGCTGTTCCAGGTTCAACACCAGATAAGAGAGCGCTGTCAGGCGCTCCCGTTCCTGCTCCAGCGCATTGAAATCCATCATGCGTCATCCTCCAGCATTGCCAACACTTCAAACTCGACCTCGACGCCCTCGGCATGCTCCACCTTAAGCTCGCCGATGCCGCCAGGCATGGTGAAAACGTAACCGCCATCCGTGATCTTGCCCTTCACCTCGCGGCTGTGACCGCCAGGGGTGGTGAAGATGACAGTGGCACCGTCATTCCCTTTCCCGAGCTTTTCCAAGCTGATTTTCCACATGTTCAGTCCTCGCATTTTACGTGGTAGATGGTTTCGTTGCGGTCGCGGTAGGCCTTGGCCTGTGCGGACAGCTCGGCCTGGATTTCGCTGCGCGTCTTGACCGAGCCGTCAGCGTTGGTGTTGAACGGGTTCAGCGTTTGCATGAACTCCTTCGTCCGGGTGCACTTATTGCCGCACTTTCCACACGGCGCCGTGGTCTTGTGGGTCAGCTTGACCACTTCAAAGGTGTGTCGAGTGGTACGCATAAGTCTCTCCGCATGACAGATTGAAACTGAGGACATCTGGCTGTGCTCGATGTACAGCTGCCCGTCACCAGGCACATCGACCGCTACAGGCTCATCGGCGTAGCGCCGGATCATCCCCTTCCAGACCACCTCACCACCGTCATCGGTGGTGAACGTGATCTCGGTCGGGGCGATCAGTTGGCCACACTGAAAGTGGGCCTGGGAGATCACGAGCTTGTGCATATCAGTCCCCCACGTTCACAATGTTTTCCGCCAGAGCCTGGTCGGTCTCGCGGTGAGTGATCAGCAGCACCTGCTTGGCACTGCCGGCGATCATCGCAGCCAGGGAGGCTGCGTTGTGCTCACGGCACGACTCAGTCGGCTCGTCGAAGCTGAGCAAGCTGTCCTTGCCGTACAGCGCCCGGGCCAGGCCCACACGCAGCGAGACGCCGATCATGGCCTTCTGCGCACCCGAAGCCGAAGCCGTGGGAGCGAGCACGCCGTCCTCCTCGTAGAAGAAGTCGCCCTCGTCGTTGGTCACCTTGGTGATGGTGTCCTTCGACGCGGTGCGCACCAGGCGGGTGGCCACGCCCATGATGGTGTCCCACACTTCCTTCAGGTACTGCTGGCGGCGATCGCGCAGGAACTGCACCAGGCGGGCGTACTTCTTGGCCAGCTTGGTGAACTCCAGGGCCTTGACCGCCTTCTCTTTGTGGCTGTCGCACTTGGCTTCAGCTGCAGCGACCAACTGGGTGTGCATGCGGACTTCGGACTTGGCCTCGCTGATGGCGAAGGTCAGGGCCTGCTTGCGGGTGTTGAACGTGGTCAGCGCGTCCTGATAGTCCGCCTCAGCCTTCACCGCTGCAGCCAGTTCATCGTCGGTCGGCGGCTCAGGCATGGCCTCCAGCTCGTCGTTGAGCAGCTGCAGAGTGACCTCGTTCTCCAGCAGCGCCTTCTCAGCCTTGGCCAGGGCTTCCTTGTCGGTGTTGAACACCGAGTTGGCTTCGTTGATACCCTTGAGCTTGGCGTTCAGGTCAGCGTAGGCCTCACGGCTGGAGGCCAGTTCTGCAGTGGCTTCGTCAAGCTCCTTCTGGATCACTTCAGCGCTGCGCAGCGCTGCCAGGGCGGTAGTGTTGGCCTTGTGACCTTCGAGGGCCTTGTCCAGCGCGGCGGCTGCAGCGTTGTAGGCTGCGTGTTTTTCGACGCGGCTCTTCAGGTCGGCCTTCACGTTGTTTATCGAGGCCTGATAGTCAGCGGCGGACTTCTTGCAGGTCTCCCAGTAGACGCGCGCCTCCTCAGCTTCTGCAGCCAGCTTAGCAGGGTCGTGCTCCTCCTTGGCTCGGTTGCAAGTAGGGCACACAGCGCCGTCAGCCAGCTTCAGCAGGTTGTCGTAGGCGCCCTTGGCTTTGCCGACGGCTTCCTGACGGGTAGCGAGTTCCACCTCAGCTGCCGGAATATCGATGTTCATCTTGTCGATGACAAATTGGTTGCTATCTTCGTTGAACTCGACCCAGTCAGCGTTGAATTCCACCTGCCGGGTGTCCAGCACCAGATCCGACTCGTCGGTGTCCTGCTGCACAGCCCTGCGGTGCGAAGCCTCGTCCTGCAGGTTCTTTTCCTTGACCGCCAGCTCGCCGCCAGCAGTTTTGGACTGCTGCAATTTAGCCTGCAGCGCTGCAGCGTCCTGCAGTTCACGACCTTCGAGCCGGGCCTGGGCCTCGGTGACGCGCTCCTGCATGTTTTTGACCTGAACCTCGGCCACGCCAATCTTGTTGGACAGGGTGTCGACGTCGCGGATCGCCTGACGCATCGCTTCGGACGACGCCGGCTTGGCCAGGCTGAACTCGCCGTGTGTCACCAGGTCGGACTCAGCGACTTCAACCGCAGTGGTGGCTAGCTTCAGGGCTTCCTGGGCGCTGTCACGCTCGGCGGCTGCGGCGGCGATGTCTTCTTCCGCCACGGTGTTGGCATCGGCGTGGCTGTTGTTCAGTGTGGCCTGGCGCTGGGCCTCGGCCTGCACCTTGTCGATCAGGTCGACGCCGGCGAACTCTTCGACCTTGCGGTTCAGCGCTGCAGCGCCGAAGTCCAGGATGCCGGCCGAGGAGCCCTGCTTTGATTGCACGAACAGGTTCCAGTCCTTGGCCTTCAGGCCGAGCAGCGACTCGATCTCGGCGGTGACCGGCGTGCTGCCGTTGGCCACGATGGTGTCTGCCTGGCCTTCCACCATGCGCAGCAGCTTGGCAGTGGTGCCGGTGCGGGTGACATGGTAGGTGCCGCAAGGCAGTTGGAAGGTCAGCTCGATGCTGAACTTGGTCTGGCCCCAGGTGGGGATGTTTTCTTTCTTGCCAGGCACGACGGTGACGCCGAACAGGGCAGCTTCGATGGCTTGCAGGGTGGTCGATTTACCGCGGGCGTTGTCGCCCGCAATCACGTTCAGGCCTTTGGTGAACAGGCAGCTGAAGTTGCCCAACTTCTTGAAGTTGGTAGTGACGAGTTTTAACAGACGCATGGCGCCTCCTATATGGGATAAGTCGCTAGTTAGCGAGAGTACACGTTGCGGATGGCTACAGCCAGCGGGCTGATGTTCAGGTTGATTGGCCGGGGGTTGGGATCGCGCTGAGCCTCCAGCGCCTCCCGCAGCCAGTTCATGCTTTGCTCGCTCTTGCCGCACTGGCTGAAGTTGCGAGCGACGACGCTGTACCGGTCCGATGGCGTGCTTTCACGGATCAGCCGACCCACCGCAAAGGGCGCGGCGCGCCCTTCGATGAAAGCCTGCATGCTGTACGGGTTCACAGCGCTTCCACCGCAGCCATGTACTCCCCGAAGTCTTCACTCTGGTGGTGGGAGTAGGCCAGCTTCTTGATGAAGGCCTTATGGATCGCAGCGTCGGCAGCCTGCGCCACCTCGGCGGCCACTTCCACGCCCTGAGCAAGCTCCGGCAGGTCGATGTCGACCAGCATGGCAGCTGCCTTCACGTCGAACAGCTCGCGGATCAGCGCCTCTCGGTTGGTCTCCATGCTGTGGCCATACGGGCTGCAGCTGTCGAAGCCGTGGCGCTTGATTTTCATTATCGACTGGATCACCTCAGCGCACTCCTCAGCGAGGATGTCCAGTCGCTCGGCCTGGGCCGGGGTCAGCTCGTTGAAGTGGGCGTCAGCCAGCTGACCAATCCACGGCGCCGGCTCCTCGCTTTGTGGGCGAAGGAACAGTTCCGCCTTGCCGGCCGCACGCTCAAGGCGCTCGATGTCACCCTCGGGCAGTAAACCTTTTGAGGTCAGTTCGTCCACCTCTGCCACCAGATCCTCGAGTATGTCCGCCACCGCGTTGGTGGCGCCGGGGATGCCCTGCGCGATGTTGCAGTAACCGTTGAATCGGAAATTGTTCATCCGGCGTACCCCTGGTCAGCGTTGTAGATGTAGGACGGCTGCTCGAAGATGTTCAGCACGCCTTCGTGGACGGTGTGGGTTTCGGCCGGACCAAAGTTGCAGCTGTCGGTGCGGATGGCGTAGTTGATCTGGCAGCCGGCGATGGTCATGTTGCCGCACTCGACGTACCAGTTGGTGGAGTGAGCGTTGGTCTTCAGGCCCAGCGTCTCCGTGGCGTCCATGACCGAGTTGACGGTGCCGAACACAGCCTTGTACTGCCGACCGTCCGGCGCGGTGAACCAGTTGTGGGTGGTGATCAGGGCTGTCTTACCGATTTGCAGGTTTTTAGGCGTCATGCGGACTTCCTTTTAAAGTAATTAGGGCATTCAGGCTGGTAGCAGCCTCGCGATAGTGACCAGAAGGTTCGGCGCCGGGTCCCGCTCCCGCAGAGTGGACACGGGCTGCCGCAGCCTGTTCCCACACGCATCAGCGGAGGCTTCAAGCTTCCACCTTCGCCACCAACTGGTTGAACAGCGGCAGCAGGTCACTGCCGGCCAGGTCCTTCGAGATACGCGTCTGCAGATCCTCGACGATCACGCCTTCGATGTCGGTGTCGACATCCTGCAGCGAGTCCTTGATGTCGACCTTGTTGCGCACGGCGAACAGGTCGTTACAGTTCTGCAGCTCGCCGGATGCTTGTGTATCCCCCGGTGCATCGCAGGCCTGGTAGTTGCCAGCCTTCCAGATCTCGCGGATGAACTCGCTGACCTCCACCGCGTTGGCCACGCTGTCGGTGCCGGTGACGTCAACGAACTGGACGCCTGTGAGATCCGGGATGTCGCTGCCCAGCTTGATCTCGCGGTAGCGGTCAGCCTCGGACCACACGCACTCCTTGGTCAGGGTCGCGGTCTCCAGCTCCAGGTGGTAGATGAACTTGTCACCGATGTCGTGGAAGCTGGTCGGGTGAGTGTTGCCCAGGACCACGACCTGGCCGCCGAGGTCAGTGGAACCGTTGTGCTCGTGGCCGATGAAGATGAAGTCGAACGCTGCGATCAGTTCCTGGGCCAGTTCACGGCGCAGGTTCAGCGTGTTGTCCTCGGTGGCCAGGTTAAAATCGTAGTTGCAGTGCAGGAACAGGTAGCTGGCCAGGCCGTCGCGGTTCTCAGCGGCGTGCGCTGCAGCTTCCCGCATGGCCACCTCGAAGACTTCCTGCGAGGCGTGGTGCGGCACGAAGTACATCGACTCGAAGTTGTCGAAGAACGGATCGGTCAGGTTCGGCGTGGCAATGATCGGCAGACCTTGCTGCTTGAGCAGGCGCAGCGTGGACAACGTGCCCTCGCGGTTGGTCTCGTCATGGTTGCCAGCCAAAACCCATTGGCACTTCTCGGCCACGTCGAAGGCCTGGCCGATGATGACCTCGCTGTTGGTCGACTTGTCCAGCAAGTCGCCGACGCAGACCTTGGGGAAGTCACCGGTGTTGACGATGGCCATGGCCTGCCAGTAAAGCTCTTGCTGCAGCTTGGCAGATGATTCGCGAGTGGTGTGTGCTTGCCGCGCCGTCCCCAGGTGGGGGTCGGTGAAGATGGTGATGTTTTTCATGCGCAGTCCTCGGTGGGGCAGCGATCGCTGCCCCGGTGGAGATCAGAAAAGGTTCTTGACGAATTTCATCAGCGAGTAAATCAGGGTCAGAGCCCCATACGCGCTGACGATGCCCAACACGACGCCGAATGCCAGGTTCATGCCTTTGAGGATGTCTTTCATCACAGTGGCTCGTACCAGCACTTGGCTGTGGCGATGTTGGGGATGCCGTCCGGCGTGAAGCCGAAGTGGGCGATGGTCAGCATGCGGTCCATGTTCTCGCCGCGCACCAGGGCTTCCCACTCGGCGTGCTTCTCAGCTGCATTGCCGTGGGCGGTGGCCTTGGCAGTCTTGATGCCAGCTGGCGTATCAACTTCGTAGATGAACTTCGGCACCTGGTAGGTGACGCCCTTCACTACCTGCTGCTCAGCCAGTTCCCAGGCCACGACCTTCACTTCGAAGTCGGTGAAGTCCTTCACCTTGACGCAGTGCTTGGTGCGCTTGCCGTCGCGGTAGCCTGCACGGCCCCAGCGCAGGATGCTGCCCTCGTAGCCTTCAGCGACCCACTTGCGGTGCAGGACCATGGCTTCGGCCATGCTGCGAACCCGCACGGTCTCGACCAGCTGGATGCGGATGTCGAGGTTGGTGGTGTTGGCGAAGGCTTGCTCGACAGCCGCGAATCGCTCCTCGAACGGCTTGTCGCTGACCGAGTCGTAGATGCAGTAGGTCAGCTGCAGCGAGTCTTCGCGCGGCTTGGTGATCAGGCTGCCGATAGCCTGCAGGGTCATGCCGTGGACGTACAGCTCACCGTCAAGGTGCAGGTCAGCGAACGCCGCCTGCGCATCCAGGGCGTCCTGAATGTGCTGGACGTTGTGGGCCTTACCGCCGCGGCTGTAGATGAACCCCTCTTTCAGGCAGCGGTGACCGTCGAACTTACGCTGCAGGAAGGCGGTGTCCCAGTCGACCTCGTCCATGTTTACGTCTTGCATCTTCTCAGCCAGTTGCGGCTTCTTCTTTCCCAGGCCGTTGGTGACTGGCGCCGCCGCGTCGGCGATGTCTTCGACGTATCCGCCGAGGATTTGCTTCTTCCAGCGGGACTCGGCTTCAGCGATGGCCTGCTGAAAGTCGGAGGTCTCGTTGGCCTTGCCTTTGTTCTTACCTTTGACCGAGGCGATCTTCTCAGTTACAGCCCCTCCTTCTGACTTGGCGAAGGTGATAACCAGCCGGGCACTGTCATCTTCCAAGCCTTGGGCATCTACCTGCCACCAGCCAATGGTCTTGCCGAGGTTTTTGTACAAGCGTTTGGTGGAGAGGAGTACGTTGTTGGTCATGGATCAGTCCTTATAAAGTGAAACCCCGCTAGTTAGCGGGATTTGTTCAGTGTATCCGCATAAGTTGGGATGCGGAAGTAGTCCACCAGGTAATCAACCACGCGCTGATGCTGCAGCCTGTTGATCACCCCGACGCTGGGCCAGGTGGCGAGGAGAAACTGCTTGTCGATCCGGCTGTTGTCGTGAATTGCCATGCCGTCCCACAACTGGATAACCCCCAGCTGCGCATCCCAAAACAGGATGTAGTAGGGGATGCCCAGCAGGGCCCGGAACCGGCCGATGGCGCCGCGCTGCGATGGCCGCACGGCGTCCTTGGGCATTGAGTGATGCTTCTCGCTGGCCTTGACCTCGAGGAAGCACAGCCGCTGCCCTTCATGCAGGTTCTGGCATTGAGCCGGCAAGCCCAGCAGGTAATCGCTGGGCTGCTCGGCGACGATGGAGCCGGCGGCACCGGTGTCGGTCAGGCGGTGGTAGCTGACAAGCCGCTGCGTGAACAGCAGCTTGAACACCTGCACCATCTCCTTCTCGAACACCTTGCCGATGCTCGCCGCCATCAGTGACCTTCCAGCTCGGACACCAGATCCATCAGCTTCATGTCGAAGTCGTACAGCGACCCGTCATTGACGATGGTGTGGGTGACGAAGTGGCGGCTGATACCCCGCTCGCTTTCGTGGTTAACGATGCCCACATTGGCCACCGCTGCCTTCAGCTTTTCAGTCACCGTGCTGTGCTCCAGAGGTCTCACGATCTCCAGGATGACACCGCCGTGGATCTGCAGGTACTCAGCCTCGCTGTCGAAGCGGACGTCGCTGAGGACCATCCCCTTGATCAGATCCTCGCCGTTCACCTTCAGGTTAGAGAACCTGCTAGAGTCAGCCTCGAACGGGCATCCAGCTTCGACCCACTTGCGCTTCTTCTCCACCAGGTTGACCCACACCTGGGGGTTCATCAGCTCGCGACCCCACTCAGTGCCGAGGGTTTGCATCATCACCCGGTACGACTTGCAGGTTTCAGGGCAGATGCCCGAGCGATCGCCTTCGTGGAAGTGGTCGCCGAAGACCGACTTCAGCATGGTCTTCAGCGGTTCCGCGAAAGCGTATTTGTACAGGTCCATATGCCTGGCCAGATAGGCAGCTGCGTGGTCTTTACCGGACCTGGCCAGTCCGGTCACGCCGATCAGCTTCATATCGCCTGCGCCAAGCGGAGGCACAGCGCTTCACGAAGCTCGGCCGAGAACTCCATGTCGCACTTGTCGCTAAGCAGCCATTTGCAGTAATCCTGCTTCAGGTTTTTCACCTTGCTGCCCTTCTCCTTGCCGAAGCCGATCTTCATTTCAAGGGTGCCGTCGTCACCCTTCATCCAGACCATCAGCTCGTCGAGGCTGTCGACCTTGGCCCAGCCGAACAGCGGCTTGATGCACTTGAGGGTGGCGTCGACGTCGACCGAGGCGTCGTGAGCGCCATTCATGGGCTCGCCCATGATGTGCTCATAGAACGCGGTCAGCTTGGCGCTGGGCCACTTGTGTTCGGTCTTCAGCTTACGGGCTGCCTTCATCAGGTCAATCGACTTCGGCGCGCGGAAACCTACCCGGGCAGCGATGCGGTTGTCGAAGGTGGCGCTGTTGTAGCCGATGACCGCGTCCAGGTTCATCTCGTTGACCGTGGCCATCTGCTCGGCCAGGTACGGTTCCCACGGCTTTTCATCCAGCAGGTCATGGGCGTAGTAGCCATGGACCTTGGAGGCCTCGGGGTGAATCTCCATACCAGGGTTCAGCAGCGTGAGGTCCTGGTCGTGGATGTCGTAGCTGCCATCCTGTTGCAGGGTCACGATCCACAGGGCTGACTGCAGAACGCCGCAACTGCCAGCGTCCACCCCGGTGGTTTCATAGTCGTGAGCCAGCGCTCTGACACTTTGTCCATTGAAGCTCATGGGTTATTCCTTACCGGTTGAGAAAAATTGTTTGTGAATGGCCGGCCAGCGGCGCCGGAACATCTCGACGCGGCGGGCCATCAGGCTTTCGTTGTGCTTGGCGTCCCGCAGCTGTTTACGCAGTTCCTCAAGTTCGTCTTCCAACTCCTTGACGTAGCTGTCGTTGTAGCTGCGATCCTCACAGCGTAAATCCGCCGAGGTGCCGACGAAGAAAGGCTCGCCAGGCCGTTTGATCCCCATCGGGATCGCCTTGCCTGGCTCGATGGTGTTGACGGGGCCCTGGATGGGCGGATCAGGGAGGCTGCTGACAGCCTCCTTGAATTTCTCCCACCAGTCGTTAATCGGCGACGACTTCAAACTCCACCTCCTCTTCCCCGTCTTCATCCATCTCGACATAACCCGCCTTGCGGATCGGATCGAACGGCTGCAGAAGGTCAACTTCCCAAATGCTGCGGGCTTCCTCAATGGAGCGAGCAACGAAGGCCTCGACGTTTTCACGGCTGATGTTACGACCCAGCTCGTGCACTCTACCCCAGTCCGGCCCAATGGAGAACTCCGGTACTTGGCGGACTTTGTGCCCTGGCGGGGTCGACTCTTCCATGAAGCGGCCGACCTCTTGGCAGTAGTCGTACACGTCGTCCTTGTGAACCCAGGCCACCACTTCGTCGTAGATCGGAGCAAAGAACACCATGTTCAGTCTGTCCATGATGCCGCTCTCGGCGATCCGGGTCAGCACGATGCGCAACATCTGCGCTGCAGTGCCCTGGATCGTCGCGTTGGTGCCCTGGCGGTGCTGACGGGCGACCTTGCCGCTGTCCTCGCTGAAGATGTCGTTGGTGGCGTGACGCTTGGTCCCGAAGGCTGTCAGCGTGAAGCCGTTCTTGGTCATGAATTCGCCGGTCTCGGCCTGCCACGGACGAATCCGGGTGTACAGGTCGAAGGTGCCATCGAGCAGCTTCTTGGCTTCTTCCACCGGCACGATCAGGTTGCGAGACAGCGTGCCAGCGCCAGCGCCGTAGGCCATACCGAAGTTTACGGTCTTGGCCTTGCCGCGGATGGCGACGGTGATCTTGTTCAGCTTGTGGTCCGGGTCATCCTTGGCCTCGACGAAGTCCTCATAGGACATTTTCGCGATGCCGGAGCCTGTCATGCTGTGCAAGTCTTTCTCGTTGGCCGGGTCGTAGACCGACATCATCACCGGATCGTTGGCGAGGTTCGCCATCAGCCGGATCTCTTGCCCGTTGAAGTCGATCGCCACGCAGACGTGGTCCGGGGTTGGCGGAATGAAGATGGTCCGCATGACCTTGCCTTCGCCGCGCTTGGCCACCTGCAGGATGTTCATCGAGCTGCCAGTTGGCCGGGTGGTGTCGGTGCCTGCGTCGGTGATGATCGGGTGGACCTTGCCGTCGCGGTGACGCCACATCGGGTACTTGACGTGGTACAGGCTGCAGCGGGTGTTGGCCGACTTCACTCGACGAAGGATGGTCAGCGCATCACGCTGCCAGCAGTCCTCTAGGACGTCGTTCGCCAGCGCCGTGAGGATAGCCTGCTCGTCGGTAGACGGGCCTGCTTCCTTGATGCCGACGGCCATCCGGCCCTTACCCACCTGCTTGCCGCGCAGCTTGACCGGGATACCGATCTTGCAATACAGCAGGTGCTGCATCTGCACCGGGCTGCCGACGTTCAGCGGGTCGCCAAACGCCACGATGCTCGGCTTGATGCCGGCCGTGCGCTGCACCAGGTTGCCGAACTGCTCGTACAGCATCTCGGCCATGTCCACCTTCTTCCAGTCCAGGTCGTCCTGTGAAGCCTCGGCCTTCTTGCGCAGATCGGTGATCTTCATCGCGCCGCCGGTGACCGCCGAAGACATGAGCTTGACGAATTCACGCTGTGCATCATTGAGCGGCCATTCATCCTCGAAGCCCGCGCAGCCCGCCTCGTAGTACCACTCGCTGATCGCCTTCTGTGTCAGCTTCTCCAGAGGCGGCAGGCCCAGGGCTTCGATAGCCGGTGCCAGCTGCTTCTCGGTGAAAGCGAACGACGGCATGACCATCTCTTCTCGGTACGGGGTGTATTGGCAGGCTGCTTCCAGCTTCTTGCGCCACTCAGCGACCTTGGTGCCGGCCACTTCGGTGTCGCCGTCGGCCTTCTTCTTCGCCGAGCGGAAGATGTAATCCTTCTCGGCGTCGATCAGCGTCTTGCAGCCCGCGGTGATGTTGCCGGTGACGTTCTTCTCCAGGATGGCGCGAAGCTCCAGCATGCCCTCCTCGATGGTCTTCAGGTCCTGGGCATGAATGCGCTTCTGCGCGGCCCAGTTCATGTCGACGCCGGCCACGTAGGCCCGCTGCAGCACCTCGGTAGGCTTCACAGCCCACCGCTGGTAGAAGTCCCACTGCCCGTCCAGCTTGAGCATCAGCTTCAGCAGGTCGTGCAGGTGACCGGTCACCAGGCTGTCGTCGGTGCCGTAGGTGAAGACTTCGTCAGCCGACAGCTCACACATCATGCTGACGCCTTGGCCGTCGTTACCGGCTGCCAGGGTGTCCTGGAACGATGTCTGCTCATACGCCAGGTAGTTCAGGGAGATCGCCTTGAGGCCTGCCTCCATGTTCTCGTCGTAGAAGCGCTGCATCATCCGGGTGTCCTGGATGTCGGTCAGCCAGGTGTTCAGGTTGGTCTGCGTGACCACGCCTTCGAACAAAGCGTTGTGCGCCACCCGCTGGGTGTGCTTGCCGGCGAACTCAAGGATCTCCAGCACCACTGCCTTGTCCACGTTGTGCGAGTCGCGGTGATCTACCGGGATGTAGATCACGTTTTCCAGGTGGCGGCCGAACTGGAACGAAGCGCCGGCCAGCTCCTGGCTGAGCATGTCGACGAAGGGGCCGGACTTGGCGATACGGAAATCGCGGATCGGGTCCTTGTCGGAGGATTCATAGTCGAACGCGGTGAGGTCGCCGGCCTTGATCTCGGCGAAGATCGCCTCCTTCATGTCTTCCCAATTGGTGGCGTCGACAATCATCGGCACCGGCATCAGGTGGCTGTACTCAGCGTCCCACATATCCTCGCAGCCGACTTCCTTCAGGCACTCGTACAGCAGCGCCGGGTTCGGTACGCGCTTGTGGACCTTGGGCTTGACCAGCTTGCGCAGCCGTGGCTTCCAGCACAGTTCAGGCTTCAGGTTGGCCAGGCGCCAGCCCATCCGCCAGTCGCTGAACGCGTTGCGCAGCTTGATCAGATTCTTGTCGCCGGACGCTTCGATGGATTCGTCCAGCAGGTCAGTGTTACCGGTGTTGACTATCGCAGCCAGCTCGTCCAGGCCGTCGATGCCGACCGCCGCTGCCAGCTTGTGGATGGCTGCCGGGCCCATGCCCTTGACGCCGGAGTAGTTGTCCGAGCTGTCGCCGATGATCGACTTGATGAAGCTGGTCAGCCGGTAGGGCAAGCCTGCCAGGTCGTGACCTTCAGGGTAGACGCCGTCTTCGCCGCGCGGGGCGTAGTGGGCCACGCCCTTGATATGGACGATGGTGTCTTCGTCCACCAGCACCAGCATGTCTTCGTCGACGGTGTGGATGTCCTTCGGACCCTTGACCATCTGGCAGATCCAGCCCATCAGGTCATCCGCTTCGACGCCGTCCACGAACATCTGTGTGGCGCCGATCGCGGAGAAAAACTTCTTCGCCCAAATCATCAGCTCTTTGTACTGAGCGATCTCGATAGGGCTTTTGTTCTTGTCGTCCTTGGACGCCTGGCCTTTGTACTCAGGGTAAATGCCCAGGCGGTAGGCCTTGCCAGCATCGTGGGCGACCAGCATTTCACGGGGAGAACCCCCACCCTCAAGGATGGGGCGAATGTAGCGGGTCAGAAAGTCCGCTGCACCGGCCTGCCAATCGGCAAACCGGCGATCGAGCTTCGCACAGTGCAGCGACTTGTCGCTGACACCGTAGTAGGCGTGCTTTACGCACGCCCTGAAGTCGATGATCTGAAGGGGTTGATCGGCCATTTATTACTCCTGAATGTGGAGGGCGTGAACCACAATGCCCCCGCCGTGGAGGAGCACCGTGCCAAGGTTTTGGTAATACTTGTCAGCCTCCAGCTCCTCGCCGGTGACTGCGACGTAGATGTGCTCTTCGACCACCGCTTTGGTGTCGTCGACCTGGGTCCACAGCTGCAGGGGCTTGGCCTGTCCAGGCTGGTGTGCGACCTGGTAGTTGAATATCCCGCCAGGAACATGGATCACGTTCATGCCGACGTCCAGGCCGTACTTGAGCATTGCTTTCATGGTTAAACCTCCGGGTAGCGTTCAAAGACCAGCTGCAGGCACTGGGCCTGGTAGCGGGCATCTTCCAAGGCATCGTGCAGCGTGCCCCGTTCCAACGGGAATTCGACCCCGCGTTTCTCAGCGAAGTCCACCATCGTGCGCTGATCACGGACATGATTGTAGCGGTAGGGCAGCGCGATGCCTTCGCGCTTGAACCCTTCTTCCAGCCACACGCTGTCACGGTCACCGCGCACCCACAGTTCACCAGTGAAGTTCGAGGTGCGGCCGATTACCTTGGTGTCAGCCTGCAGCCACTGCCAGAAGGCTCGCAGCGCGTTACCCAGGTTCAGCCCGCCACGACCTTCCAGCGCTCCCTCGCGGGCCACCTGGCCTTGTTCCAGCCACCAGTAGAAGGTGTCAGCGTCGATTGGCGCCTGGCCTTTGAGGTCGATGGTGACGTGGAACTCATGGCTGATGCTGTTGATCTTTTCATCGTTCATGATCATGCAGGAGTCGGTGGGTTTGAAACGCACCGCGCCGATCGCGATGATCGGCGAGTTGGGTCCCATCCCGGCGGTCTCAAGGTCGACCGAGACGGGGAGTTCAGCTAGGTTTTCGAAGTACATGATCACACCGCCGTGAGTGCTTTCCAGCTGTAAGGGAACAGGCGTTCCATGATGGGGCCGATGCCGGTGAACAGGTCATTGACCTCGCCTTGGGCATGGCTGTCGGTGCGCTTGATCCAGGCCTGGGCGTAAGCATAGAGGCTGCCGGTCCAGTACCAGTTCACTTCGCAGCCCTGTGGGAGAACGAAGCGGGCCTGCTCTGGCGCCACGCCGTTTTCTACCATCCGCTCGTAAAAACTGATCATGCCTTCACAGGCCCGGATGTAGTCCTCTCGGATCAGATCGCTGCTAGGGTGAGGGCCGGCGCTGCCCTGCTTGACCTTGTCGCCATCCGGTGCCTGGCGGAACACATCCGGCACGAACAGCACCGGCCGGCCACTGATGTAGCGGCGGCTCTCTTCGTTCTCGACGAAGCCGACCTTGTGCTTGAAGCACTGGGTGCGGATCGGCACCGGCGCCGACATGCGCAGGGTGATCGAGGTGTGAGCGAAGGGGGTCCAGTGTTCGTGGGAGGCCAGGTACTGGATCAGTGCCTCGTGGCTGCGTACCTTCTGGCCAGTAGCCTTTTCGTGCTGCTCAGCTTCTGCCCGGGTAATGAAGTGGGAGACTTCAACGTCGTTGGCGAAACTGACTTTGGCAGCCTTCACCACCGACAGGTCGTTGCCCATATGGTCTACGTACAGTGCGTGCATCGTGTTGCTCCTTGAATAAAGAACCCCGCCTATGGCGGGGCACGGTGGCGCGGGGGTGTTACTCAGCAGGCCAGGCGCTGAACACCAACGTCAGAACGATGGCGACGTACATGGCCCACACCTGCTGGGTGTAGACGGAGTAGAGAAGGGATATGGACGCCAGCACTGCTGCGACCTTGATCACCTTCATTACTGGCCAGCAGGCTTGTCAGCGCGTTCCTGAGCAGCCTTGTCGCTGTAGCCGTTCTTGTAACGCTTGCCCAGCAGCTTGACCTTGTTGGCCAGCAGGGCTTCTTCCATGTGGGTTTCGATGCCGTTCAGCAGGCCCACGATGTAGAAGGTGGCATCGCCCGCTTCTTCGCGGATGTTCTCGCCGTCCAGCTGACCGCCGAGGATGTGCTTGACCACCGCTTCCAACATTTCGGCAGCTTCCCCTGCCAGGCCGATCGCCATGTGCAGCATGTGCAACTTGTCAGCATCGAGTTCGTCGAAGGCCTGGGCCAAGCCCTGGCTGCTTGGCAGCCGAGCGTAGACCACGTCCGGCACCGCCGAGGCAGGCTTGTTGTAGACGACCTGCTTCTTCAGCGCGTCCAGCTCGTTGCCCTTGTCGATGATCTTGCAGCTCAGCTGCAGGATGTGCAGGAAGCCGGAGAACTTCAGGGTTTCCTTGATGGCTTCACCCGGCTTGGCCAGGTTGGTGACCATCTGATCGAACGGGGTGTTGACGATGACCTCGCGGTGATCTGGTTCGAACTCGAGTAGCATCGGGGAATTCAGGTCGTTGTTAGGGAAGGTCATGGGTAGTCCTTAGGAAATTTTGGGAATAAAAAGCCCGGCAAGTTTCCCGGCCGGGCTCACTGGCAGGCTGCGGTGTTACTCAGCCGCTGCCATAGCGTTTTGGTCACCGATGGCGGTGAAGTTCCAAGGGCGGAACGCCTTGTCACCAGTGCCAACTTTCTTGCCCACGGTGCAGCGGATAACCAGATCAGCCGGATCGCACTTGAACTTGCGCAGACCAACAACCATGGCACCCGACAGACGCGCCTTCGAAGCCGGCGGAATGGACAGGGAAACAACGTGGTCGTTGTATTCGTCGTCGCGGTTCTTCAGCTGAGACATGGCTTCGATGTATTCCTTGATGTCCAGAGGTTCATCAGGAGTGCCGTAGCCATCTTCCAGCCACTTGTCCAAGGTTTCCTTGGAGCTGGTCTCGTCGGTGAAGAACGAGCCATCTTTGTGGTAGCTGTAGAACATCTCAGCCCCTTCACCAGCGTACTGGCGAACCACGTAGATGTTGCGGGTGTTCAGCACCACCAGGTCAAGGCTTTCGCCCAGCGAGATTTCTTCACTGCCCAGCTGGAACTTGGCTTCGTGCAGCTTTAGGCGGTCGAACGACATGCCGGTGACGGTCAGGCCTTCGTAGCCTTGGGCAGCCATGTCCTGGGTGAACTTCTCGGAAGCCGAGGCGTGACGCTCAGCGTTGGTCACAACGCCAGTGTTTTCAGACTTGACAGCCACTTCCTTGGCTTCTGGTTTCGCTTCAGGCTTGGCTTCGGTCTTGGCCTCGGCCTCGACTTCTGGCTCGACTTCAGGTTTGGCGTCTTCCTTCTCAGGCTTGACGTCGTTAACCAGTTCGCCCTGGGCCGGGGCATCGTCCTTGACGTCGTTGCTGGTATCCGGGGTAACTTCGGCGGCTGCCTTGGTTTCCACGTCCTTGACGGTTTCTTTTACCGCGTCGGCCGCTTTGGTTTCGGCGGTGTCTACAGGTGCTGCTGCGCGTTTAAGAGCCATGATCATTATCTCTGTCAGTGTGGGGTATCAGTATGGTTTCAGTATCAGCTTCATCTTCATCTTCATCGGCAACTAGCGAGGAATCCACTAGCGCAGGCTGATTTATACAGAGCCTGCTAGCCCTCTGTCAACCGAGCAGTTCGAAGAGCAGATCGTGCTTGTCCTTGATCGCTCGGTTATTGCTTTCTTCATTGGCCAACAGCGCCTTGAAGTTCTTATCCGACAGCGTGCCCCTCACTCGCATGAAGTACACGTTGACGATGTTCTGCTGCCCTTTACGGTCAGCCCTGGCGATGGCCTGCTTGGCAGCCTTCGGTGAGGTCGGGCATTCGTAAAAGATAATGTAGCCTGCCACCTGCAGGTTCAGCCCGGCGCCGCCGGACACCCATTGGATGACAATGGTGTCGCATTCATCGTCGTACAGGAACTTGTCGATCTGTGCCTGGCGATCCGGGATGCCGCCGTAGACGATCGCCACCTTGCGGTGAGCGAACTGCATGGCGAGCCCTTCAATGGCCTGGCGGTAGAACGCAAAGATGATCAGCTTGCGCTTGGGGCCCGGGTTGATGGAAGCCACCAGATCCCCGGTGGCCCTGGCCAGCTCGTCGCACTCCGTGAGGGTGGGGTCGAACTTGCTCGGGCAGCTTATCAGCTGCAGGGCCAGGTGGCGCAGCGCTGAAGAGTTGTCCGGCGCCAGCACCAGGTCACCCAGCACGGCGAAGCGGTCGTTGATCACCTGCCGGTACAGCTTCAGGTGGCGACCGGACAGCTTGACCGGCACCTCGCTGATGATTGGCTCCGGCATGCTGATAACGTCGCGCTTCTGCACCCGGTGGGCGTTCTTCCACAGCGACTCGTAGATCTTCTCGGTGTCGAAGTAGCCCACGATCTGCTTGATCTTCTTCGACTTCCCGTTGGGCAGCGGGATGCTGAACTCTTCCTGCTCACAGTGCTGCCGGATGAACGAGGCTTTGTTCAGGTAGGCGTCAGGGTTGATCAGCCGGATCAGGCCGTAGGCGTTGTGCAGCTTGGTGGGGATGGGGGTGCCGGTGAGGATGTACAGGGCGATGTCACCCTTCATCCGCATCGACATCTCGGCCACCGACTCCGACAGGATTGACTCCATCCCACACAGCGCGTCACCCTCGTCGAAGAACAGGACGTTGTAGCCCTGCTCCTTGAGCAACAGCTGCTTGGGGTTCTTCGCCTTGCCGGCCTTGTTGATCTGCCGGCCGTCGCGGGTGTAGGGCTGAGCATCCGGCCAGCGCGGGTCGCCCTTCTTGCGGCCGGGCTTATCAGGCTCGCCATTCTCACCAGGGATATCAGGCTCGTCCGCCTCCAGATGAAAGCTGGTTGCGAACTCTAATTCGTTACCTAAGTTGTTGGTATCCCTGATTTTCCAGTGATTATTCCCGATCTTTTTCATCGGGTGTTTGTCGTTGTACAGGCGGTAGATGTCGTAGGACAGGACCAAGATGTCTGGCCAGCCCTCGACGTCCCACACCTGCTCCTTTTTCTTCTTCTGCGTGGCGGTACAGTCCAGGTGGTCGATCTTCAGCCGCTTCCCGATGCCGGGGAAGAACAGTTCGAACTCGGCCATGAACTGCGGGATCAAGCCAGGCAGCGTGGTGAAGACGACACGGTTGCCCATGGCAGCCATGAAGATGGCGTGGACCTGAGCGGGGTACGTCTTGCCTGCCCCGGGCTCAGAAAAATCCCCGTAACGATCGTTCCAGGGATATTTTTTGATCATGTCGAGTTGATGATTCATCGGCCAGAACGGCAAGGGGATCTGGCTGAACCAGTCGGGGTGGTTGCCCACCCCGACTGCGACCATCAAGTCATGGAGACTTGACTGCATCAGGTGACCCTCTGCGCTCGGCTGCGCTGAATCTTTTCATGGTCATCCCGGCAATCCACGTCGCAGAAGCGAAGCTGATCAGCCAGGGGTTCGTGACAGTTGTGGCAGTGGCCGATGTAGGCCAGCTGCACCAGTGGTTTCTTTCGTGCCTGGCGTAGCTGCTCCTGCAGAATGATCTCCTGCTCCAGCACCGCCCGGTCGACCGGGTCTGCGATATTTTCCATCATGCCGTTGCGGCCTCCGTTTCGCGTTTGAAGTTGTTCATCGTGGTGCCCTTGTCCGTAAGCTTCTTGGCGTTGATGACGTACACCTCGACCTCCGGGTTCTCCGGGTGCTGCTCTATGCGGTCGAAGTAGACCTCACCCTCAAGCAGCTGGCTGAGTTGCTGGAACTGGCGGATGACGGGCATCTCGCCGATGCTTTTGGAGTAAGCGTGGTAGCGCGGCAGGCAGGACTGCAACACCAGGTACAGCGAGTCGCCCTGACGCCAGTAATGCTTGCCTGGCAGCAGACGCATGCGCTCCTCGAAGGTCTCGTCGGCCAGGGTATTCATCGCCCCCAGCACGCGGTCCACTTCCGAGGCCGACTTGCCACGCTCGACTTCAGTGACGCGGCCGCCCAGGTAGGTGATCAGTTCACGCTCAAGGCGCTGCACTTCCTCCACGCCACCCACTTTGAACTCTTCCATGGTGTGGATCAGCATGTGCAGCCCGGTCAGGCAGCACTGCATGCCCCAACGTGGTCGGTCTTCCATGCCCTTGTGGATCAGGTCCGACTTGCTGTGCAGGATCTTCAGCAGCGCGGTAGGGGAGGTCCCCAGTGCCACGGTCACCAGCGCCCGGGCCATCCGGGTGTAGGCTGAGCGGTTCTGCACCGCGGTACGGTAGCTGTCGCGGTAGTGCTGGTTCAGCAGCGACTTGGCTTGCAGGCGAATTTCCACCGAACGGCTGCGCAGGGCAGGCGAGGTGGCCGACTGCTCACTGGTGTAAACGAGAGGGGCCGAGACCCGGTCCTCGCTCACGGTCAGCTCACGGTCGCTGCCGATCTTGCCACGCTGGATAGGTGCGTGGCTCCAGGCCGCCTTGAGGATGCCCAGGATCTGTCCGTAGCGGTTGTTGCCCAGCTGGATCGGGTTCACTTCTTCGATCAGCCGGGGCACCGTGGTGCTGCTGCTCACATACTTGGTCAGCGGGAACAGCGTGCCGACCTCCACGTTCTGCAGCTCGGCCTTGGTGTAGTCGATGCCGTTGATGTTCGCCATCAGCATGGCCAGGCAGGACTTGCCTGCACCAGCGTTGCCGTAGATGTTCATCAGGGGGAACTGAGGCTCTTCGAACTGGATGTGCTCACGGAAGTGGCACGAGACGAACCAGCCCAGCATCATCGCTACCTGCACCGGCTCATTGACGTTGCACAGCGCTCGCATGGCGATCGCCAGCTGCTCGTCATCCGGTAGGGGGTTACTTGCGTTGATCAACGCAGGCGACTGCCGCGCATTGCCGTCGAAGCGGTACGGGCTGCGATTACCCAGGTTGGTAATGGCGTTGCCTGCCTCGACGTAGTGCGCAATCGTGCCCTTGTCACCACGCTCCAGCACAATGCCGCAGACGTTTGCACGAATCATTTTGTCCAACTCCTTATCTTCGGCCTTGTCCCTTGAGAACTTCAGCAGGGCCACAAGCAATTTTTGGATCTCGCCGTCACCGGCAAAGACTGCAGCGTCCCGGCCCTTGACGGCCGAGATCAGGTCACGCTTGGAACTCCACGACCGCTCCGGCAGGGAGATTTCCACCACCTCGGAGCTGCCGTCGACGATCAATCTGCCGACCAACTCCTTGCGCTCGGTGTTACGCCAGCTGGTGTGCCCCTTGTCATTGGTATAGGGCTCCAACTCAAACACTTCCAGCTTGGGCCAGAAAGTAAAGTTGGTGAGCTGCCGGCTGCTGTCCTCCCCCACCAGGTAATAGCCGCTGGCATCCCAGCGAATACGCACTGCGGAGTTGAACTGGTCGACCGTCTCCTGGGTAGTCTCGCCGCTGGCCACGTCTGCACGGCAGATGGGGCACTGGCGGCAAGGGCTGCCGATGGTGGCGATCAGCGCGCCGGGGGCGAACTTGATGGAGCCACTGAAGGTGCGGTGCAGCTGACCCTGGACGTGCTTGAGGCGTTCGGTTTCGGAAGGACGGCTGCTCGACTCGACGTTCTTTACGAACGGGCGAACCAGCAACTCCATGTACTCCTTCTCCTCCGACTTGTCGTAGCGCGCAGCGATGTAAGCAGCCAGCTGCATGGCAGCCTGGTTCCAGTTCGAGTTGCCCGAGTCACCGTCGGTGATCAGCTTCTCGATGCAGCCAGGGATGCCTTCCCATTCCCGCATGGCTTCGCGAGGCACCACGCAGGCTGCACTCATGGCCTTGACCTTGCGGCCGGCGGCAACTTTGGCAGCCTTGAGCAGCTGCTCAGCCTTGGCGAAGCTGATGTTCTTGCCAGGCTGCGGGGTGGCCAGCACAGGGCGAGGCGCAGCCACGATGGCGTGGTACTCCTCGCTGTCCATGTCAGCCAACTCGTTCGGCGTGGTGCCGACCTTGTAGGTGCCGCTGCCTGGGCGGGGAACGCCTTCGCAACGCCACATACGGCCACGGCCGCAGGAGTAAACCGACTCGTCCAGGCTGCACGGCGATTCCAAGCCGGCGCCCTTGAGGACGGTCAGCATGATCTCGCGGTAGATCATCGGCAGGAACTTCGTCGGCTTTTTAACGCCAAACACCTGAGCCGGGATCGTGATGTGTACACCCTTGCCGCCTGACAGCCAGCAGTGGATGAATTCAGCGGGGATGTCCAGCTTGTTCATCAGGTAATCGATCACCGCGTTGACGTCGGCCAGTACGTGGTCTATGTCGTCAGCGTCGTCGAAGTCAAAGTACATCGGCCCCATGTACAGCACGGTTTCGACGGCGTTCATGCCGTTTTCCGTGACGTCTTCGGGGTTTTGGTCAACCATCAGGACAGTCTTGAACGCAGGAGGACCCGGGAGATCAGCTTTCTGCAGCTGCTCCTCTGTATACATCCGCCATGGTTCCTTCTTGTCCGGTCTGAACTGAAGGAAATGATACATGGCTTAATCCTTGGTCATGGCTGCCTGAGTGAGTCGTTTGACCAGGGTACGGCCGTCCTTATTGAAGGCGCTGAAGTCCTCGAGGTTGACCAGGCCACGGCGGGCCAGGGCGTCCTTGAACAGGGTGATGTTGTAGACCGGGTCCATCTCAACGGCGCCCCCAATTTCCAGCGCGTTGTAGAGTTCAGCCAATTTTCCGTAGTCGATTGAGGTCCTCGGCGAGCGACCTTCTTCTGGAACGACTTTCATGTGCGGCTCCTGTGGCTGGGTGTAGTTCAAGCCTTGAAACCCAGCTTGTTGATGATCAATTCTTCGCGTGGCCGGCTAAACGCCACGTACAAAAGCCGCTGCCGTTCACTGCGCAGAGGGTTCTCCAGCAGATCTTTGACATCGACCATGACGCGTTTGAATGTGCTGCCCTGGCTGCGATGGACCGTGATGCAGTAGCAATACTTCAGGTCGGCAAACAGGTCCTTGAACTGGTGAAGCTGCTTCCACACCCAGCTGGCGTTGCCACCCTTCTCCTTAATCCCTAGGGCTTTCTCGGTCAGCTTGTTGGTGTGTTGACGATAGCGCTCAAACTCGTCTTCGTGAAGGACGTGGGCAAAAACTTGAGCGACGTCAGCATACACAGGATGCAGGGTCAGCAGCCACGTCTTCCACTTGGTGCTGCTGTTCTCGTCGAACATGTAACTTTCCGACACCGCAGCTACGATGGACTCCTCGTCCGTCGCCAGCACGGTCTCGCCTTCCTTCTGGATCGGGCTGCCCAGCACCAGGCGCTCACCGACTTCGAAGCGTTTGGCCTCGCTGCCGTATATTTTGGCGCGAATGGCGTTGTTGATATCGTTGACCCGGTAGTTGCGCCAAGCCAGGACCCGGACGTCTTCCAGGTCTGTGGTCAGATCGAACTGCTCGACCACCGCCTTGAGGAAATCACCGGGGCGCAGCAGCGTCACGTTGTGCTCAGGCTTGAAGTCGAAGTTGTAGGTGGTGTTGTTCTTGATCGCCTCACGCAGTGGGTGGGTGATCTGCAGGATGCCGTTGGGCGTCCCGTCAGGGTTGTTCTGCTGGCGCTCGACCTGGGTCAGCTCAGCGGTGGGGAACAGGGTGAAGGCCAGCGACTGCTTCTCCTTCACCGGCGGCAGCTGCATGTTGTCGCCCATCAGGAGGCAGAACACCTTGGCGTTCTCCATCTCGGGGATCATGTAGTTGAACAGGAACACCTCACCCAGCATGGAGGCTTCGTCGCAGACCACCATGTCGTAGTCGCCGACGACGCTTTCACGCACCTGGGCGGCGTACTTCTTCTCGTCGGTGGGCATCAGCGACAGGCCGAGGGCGCTGTGAGCGGTGCGAAAGCCCATCTTGTCCATGTTCAGGCCGTAAGCCCGGGCAGCCTTCTCCAGCTGCTTGACGGCCTTGTTGGTCGGCGCCATGAACAGAACTTTCTGCTCGTCTTCGATCATCAGTTTGGCGATCTCCATCACGGAGAACGTCTTGCCGGTGCCGCCTTCACCGATGATGGTGTAGCCTGGCGCACCCTCTTCGTAGGCGTCCAGTGCGCCGTTCACGGCAATGGTCTGGCCAGTGTTTAGTCCCATGGTTGTCACCTTATATGCTTATATGCTTATAGGATGGGCACGATAAAGAACCGTGCCCATTTGGTCAATGCTTGCGGGAAAAAATATCCACTACGGTAGTGCTTGACGGGGGCCGCATTGGCATGCCAAGCCGAGGGAACTCTCGAATGTGCAGGCACAGTCCAAATCGGTGCACCAGCTCCTCCTTTGGTAGCTTCTCGGCGAACAGCTTGCTGAACGCGATGTAGCCTTCACGCAACTGGTCGACGGTGAACGACTCGATGCCCTCAGGTGTGAGGTACACCTCCAGCACCGCGAGGTAGGCTTCGATCAGCGTTCGCTGAGCATTGATGTCCCCCGTGTCACCACGGTCGCGGCCTAACATCAGCAGCTGGGTTTTTAGTTTTTCCACGGTAGCTCCTTCAGGGCCTAGGGCCGGTGTTTCGGGTTAGTTCGGGATGCCGGTCAGCAGCATTTCTTTGGCGCGGTTCACCAGCGCTGGGTCTGCCACCTGCTTGGTGTTGCGGACCTTCTTGGTAAATTCCTGCGGCAGGAACTGCACGGCTTCAGGGAACTGGTCTTCCAGCTGCTTCAGCGTGCGCACCGAGGTGAGGATGGTGGTCAGGTCGTCGAACATATCACCGCCGGCCTTGATCACGTCCATGAAGGCGTTCATCAGGCGGCTCACGTCCTTGCTCAGGTGGAACGCTGAGTCGGAGTAGGGCAGGCGCGGGTCGTTGATGAACTTGTCCAGCACGTCAGGGTGGAAGACACGGTCCAGGCCCTTGACGCTTGGCAGGTCCGGGTGGCTGCACTTCCAGTAGTAGGACACGTCGTAGCTGCCGACATAGAGGACAGTGAAGTTCAGGAACCCGCCCCACTCAGCGGACACCGCCTTGCGAACCGCGTGCCACTTTTTGGCGTCCGCTTCGCGCAGTTTGGTGGAAGTGGAGTAGGAGATGGTAACCCTGCCCAGCGGGGTATGGAGGGTTGAATTGTCCGACTCGCGCAGGGTGACCATCTGGATGTCGCCCTTCATACTGTTGAAGACGCCCTCCTGAATCAGGTCAGCCCAGCGTTCCTGCGGCACCTCGGGGATGACCTGCTGGATGTGCTTGGCGAACAGCTGGCGCCACAGCTTGTTCAGCGCCTTGGCTGCCTTGGTGGTCGACGATGCCTGGCGCTTGGAAGCATGGCGGATCATCGAGTGGATCAGGTCGTCTTTGATTGCTTGGGTAATGTTCATTCGAGTCCCTTGTAGACGGTGTTGAAGTGGTTGGTGAGGACGGTGTACAGCTTGTCCGGTTGGGTGACGCCCAGCTTGTGGCAGATCTGAGCCTTCTCTTCGTCGGTCCAGATCGCCATCAGCAGCTTCTCGCTGGGCACCTCCCACATCGCGCCGGGGGTGTACAGCATGGCGAAGTTCATCGACTTGCCCACGTTGTTGCGCTGGGGCTTGGTTACGCTGCTGTAGGGAATGCGCATCATCACCGCGGTGGTGATGGTGTGGATGTCCAGCAGCGCGCTGGTCGGCTTGAACGGAGTGTCCCCGTGCTTGGCCATGTGATCGAGGACGCGCTGCTCCAGGGATGCGTAGTCGGTGGGTTCGTTCACTTGTGTGCTCCAGGATCTTTGACGTGTTCGTCAAACAGTTTCTTGTGGCGGCGGGCGAACCGCGCCGTGTGGGCGATGGCGTACAGCAGTGCTGCAGCCAGCGGGATCGGGTAGAACTTGATGGCCAGGTAGATGGCGGCCGGCGCGCAGAAGATCAGGAACACCGTCTGCATGGCCAGGTCATACTTGTCCTTGTTGTGGCCCTTGCCGTTGATGAAGCGGTACTCGCTGTCGCCATCTGGCTTGTAGCCAAGCAGCCGGGCCACGAACAAGAGCATCGGGCTGAACCCCTTGTGCTCCTTGTCATCGACCCAGGCCAGTGCCGAAGCGACCAGCTTTGACAGTGGGAACATCAGCCCATAGACCACGCCCAGCGCGAGGCCCAAAAACAGCAGGGCAAAGAACTTTTGGATGACGTCGAGTTCATTCACTTCAGGTACTCCTTACGAATGCGCCGCAGCGCGGTGGCATGGCTCAGGCCGGGCCAGCCGTACAGCCTGGCCTTGCCGTCGTCCATGATGTAGATGTACTCGGTCCAGGTGTACGGATCGTTCAGGCTCAGCGCTCTGTCAACGCGCCTGGCGATCCGTAACCGGGTCGTATCGTTGCTACCCGCTGACAGCAGTTCAAACATCCCGCGCTGCGCCAGCGGCGTGAAGGTCACCGACGGGAAGCGCGGGTCCTTGGCGAACTCGATCAGATCCGTGTACCGCACCGAGCGTTTCTTTTCCCAGGTAAACAGCTGCGCTTCCAAAGCCTTACGATGCTTTATTGATGTTGCTTCAAGCAGCGACTGACCCGGTCTGGCCGGCCAGGTAAGCTGCAATATCGTATTCACGTTCACGCTGCTGATCCTCGGTCCGCTTAGGGACAAACACCCACGCCTGTACAAAGGCGCCTTCGTTGATGGTCATCACCTCGGGGTTGTCGTCCAGTGCAACGACGTGACTGACCCCTTCGGCGATCCCTACCGCCCGCTCTCTGGCGTCGGCGATTTCCAGCTTGTTGCGCATCTGGCGCAGGTTCAGCTTGAACAGCTTGTTGATCGGGAACCGCTGGCCCAGGTCCTGCAGGTGCTGCAGGTCCTGGTCCGACCACTCACCTTTGGGGCGAGTGAAATCCACGAAGAACTTGCCCAGGCGGGACCGCCAGTGTTGCGGTTCCGCCTGCATCAGTTTCATCAAGGCCAGGCACTGGTCCACGGACATCTCACCGCAGCGGGTGACCGGCACGATGCGGTAGGTGCCCAGCTTTTCCGGCAGGGCGCGCACCTCGGCGTACTCGACGGCCTGTTCCTCGCTGCTGAACTTCGGCCCCGGTGCCCAGTAGCCGCGCTTGCGCCACTGCACCTGGTGGGTGAAGGGTTTGAATGCTTTCGGCATGACTACTCCCCGAACAATTCCAGCAGGTTGTCCAGCGGTGCGTTGAGGTCCACTCCCCACAGCAGTGACTTGCTGGCTCCGGTGGCGAACACATGCTGTAGGGCGAACATCAGGCTGCGCAGTGCTGCCTCATGCTCGGGGTTCATGCCGGCCGGCGTCTTCTGATCGAGCAGCTTCTGCGCCTTGTCCCGCTCGAGCCAGATGATGAAAGCCATCTTCTGCATGCGAGGGTTGCCGGTCAGTACCGAGCCGTGATCCAGGTCAACCTGCGTCACGAAGGACACGCGGTTACCTCCACCTTGCCGCTTCGACAAGGTCTGGAAGTCCGACATGCATTGGTCAAGTGCCTGGAGATCCAGGTCATGGTCGCTCATGACCATGTTTTGAATTGATACACCCATGGGGCACCTCAGATAACAAGTACAGGTTTGGCGGTGTCACCGTCGAAGCCGGCGCCGAGGGCCAGCACCAGGTCGATGGCACGTTCGCAGGCGTCTTCGTCGGTCAGCGGTACGGCTGACTCGATGACGACGTAGTGGTTGAAGTGGTGGTAGCCAGGTCGTACTGGCCGGGGGTTCAAGAACTTGACCACCTTGGTCACCACCACCTGCTCAAACTCCCAGCAGCGCATGTTGTGGAAGTGGCCGCCGTAGTGGTGGTTGTCGCTGTGCAGGTGGTAGTCCTCAGGATCGAACCCCGCCTCCACCATGCGCCACTCTTCCCCGGTGTCGTCGTTCGGGTGGGAAAAAGTAAGTTCACCGTCGCCCGGATCAGTGAACACCACGCGGTAGTCCACACACTTGGGTGTGCCACGGTAAACGTGCAGGCCTTCGGCGAGCAGCGTTTTGATCTGTTCAATCTGTAGCATTCTTCACCGCCTGCATGTCAACGATCAGTTGGTCGATAGGGTTGCGTGGCTCACCTTCAGCCGTTGGCAGCCCACGGGTCACCTGCATCTCACGGAGCAGGTGCGGCTGATCAGGCGATGACAAGACGTACAGCAACTTCTTCAGCGCCTCCCGGTCTACCGGGCAGATGGTCTGGAAGTAGCCTTGACGCTGCAGCGCGTGGAACAGGGCCAGCACAAGCGCGTCAGAGACGGCTTCGTTATCCCCTACGCGCTTGATCAGCTCTGCCATCAGCGTGGTGTTGGTGACCTCGTCGTTCACCTCCCACACGTCCTTGATCCGCCCGTTCTTCAGCATCTCGATCAGGCTTTCTCGGGTCCGCTCGCTGACCTTACTGCCTTCGCAGAGCCGTTCCAGCAGCCGGTCACCCAGCAGCGCGGTCGGTGCGTTCTCGCTGTTCTTGCGCCGCTCCTGCAGCTCGTCGCACAGGAGGATGACGTCGCCGAAGCCATACGTTTGATCGTTGTCTTCGGCCGCCGCGCGGATGGCGGCGATGTGTTTGTCACTGAGTCTTGGCATTGTCCTCTCCCGGTACAATTCCACAGGTGCAGCGCGCCGTGTACTTCTTGACGGCGACGTTGGCCGACACACTGGCCGACTGCTTGCGGATCTTTCCGTTGGCGATGCACACGCAGACCGTCTCGAAGACGTCGCGCATGATTTCGTTTTTGGTCTTGGGGATGGCGAACGCTCGGCGCTCACCCTCGTAGGTGGCTTCCATCCCGAAGCGCTCACCCTTGGACGGGTCGATCATCCGCCAGCCGGTGAAGTCCTCGTCGCGGTAGGCGTGGATGAACACCAGGCTGCCTTCAGGCACCGGCCGACCAGACTCGATGATCCGCCAGCCTGGTGGTGGTGGTGGCACATCCAGCACTGGGCCGGCTCGCATGGTGCGGTAGCGAGCGTAGGCCTTGTTGCGATCACGTTCGCTACCGTGCTCCACCCACTCCCACACCGGGCGGCCATTGCTGACCATGCTGCGGCCAAAACTGCGCATCTGCTGGCGCACCATCAGCACGCCCTTGACGTACTTCTCGTCGCCTTCCTTCAGCTTGCGAGGCGGTGAGCCCCGGCGCGCGGTGTAGGTGATGCTGTCAATTCGTGGTTCTATCATGCAGCGCGCTCCCGCAGAGGCTTCAAGCCTCTGGTGCAGAACCCCAGTCGTCTGAGGTTTTTGGCGATCTTGTTGGCTTTTTTCCACAGCAGGTCCTTTGCTTCGCGCAACGCTGCCGGCTGGAACTCCGGGTGGTACGTGCCGCAGACCTGCACCGTGAAGTGCCCAGGCTCCTGGATCTTGGCGTACAGGTCATAGACCTTGAAATACTGGTTCAGCAGTTCGCCAATCAACTTATGCTGTCTTAACGTCACCATCGACGGCCTCCTTGACCAGCACACGGATGTCCCGGCCAGTGATGGTGACGTCACGGCCACGCAGCTTGGAGGTCACGCGGTACTTGTCGGCGCGCTCGTCGTAGCTGATGACCCGGCCCTTGTCCTGCACGCCGCGGATGTCCCAGGTGACTACCTGGCCCACCTCGATGTCCGGCACCGGGTGGCCGGCACTCTTCAGGGCGATGTCGATCGCCTTGCGGAAGTTGCGGGCCGACAGGTTGAACATCTCTGTCGACTGTTTCTCCAGCGTGGCGACCTGCTCAGCGCTGAGCACCACACCTTTATGGATCAGTTGGAGCATGGCGTACCCTCCAGGTCTGCAATTTTCTGAGTGAGGTCGTCGATCTCTTCGCAGATCTCGTCGTACTCGCCTTCGCCTGTGTCACCGGTCATGGTGCCGTGCTGGTCGGCACGCTCCTGCAGATGGCTGCGGCGTTCACGCAGCTGCTCAGCCATCATCTCGCCGACCTTGGTTTCAGGCAGTTCGATAGCCTTCGGTGCGCACTCGGTGCACGCCACTTCAATCGGCTGCCCTTCGTGGTCCTTGTCGGTGGTGGTCAGGACCTTGGTGCCTTCACAGGCCGCGCAGACGCCGAACATCTGGTCCAACAAAGCGACCTGCTCCGGCGTTGCCGTGGCGCTGAAGGTCGCCGTGCCTGGCGTACCCATGCCGCGCAGCTTGTCCAGCGCCTCGGTGTTGCGGTAGGTCTCGGTCATCGTGCCGCTCACCTCGTACTTGCCCAGGTCGATCTTGCTGATCTGCATCTGCGCGCCAAGCATGGCGCTCAGGAAATTGCCGACGCCGACCTTGCGGTGCACCAGGTGATACAGCGCGGCGTGGGCAATCTTCTTCACCACACCGCTCTGCAGGGTCACCACGTTGCTGGTGGTCAGGCGGTTACCGGCGTGGCGGATGTTCGCCTTGGTGTCGAAGCCGGTGCTCAGTTCGCTGATCGCCAGCGGAGCGTTGAAGCCCTTGGCGTGGCCAGCTTCGATGTGCAGGGCGAACTCCAGGTCCATGCCACCGATGTTCTGCTTCCATTGGTGGTAGCAGGGTGCGTCTACCAGGCCTGCCAGAGTGCGGACCTGAACTACTGATTGCGCTTTCATACCCATTCCTTACTGTCCATCCAGCGGTTGATGTCGTACTTCATGGAGGGGGAGACCTTGTGGTCATCGAGGGCGGCTGCCATCCAGTCACCGACCAGCGCGTCTTCCTTGGTGGCGGTCGCGGTCTTGGCCGGCACGCCGAGGATCTCGACCTTGGTGATACGGCTGCGGTTGGTCTTGCGGTTGTTGATTACAGCCTGCCAACTGGCACGAACCTGCATGGCGAACTCAAGGTTCGGCGCAGTTTCAAAGGTCGTTTCGCCGTTGGCCTGGGTCAGCTGAACCCCGAGGGGCTCAGTGATCTCGACGTTGCACAGCGCTGACTGGCTGTGCCACCACTCGGCATGCGTCTTGGCCCGCTTGATGTCGGTGAACCACTCGACGTGGCCCGGCAGGTTGCCGTTGGTATTGTTTGCGGTGACCTTGATCATTAGGCGCTCTCTGCCATGTCACGCTGGAGGGCCCAGCGTGGGATGTTTGCTGATACCAGTGCGCGGGCCAGGCCCGGCGGCACCGAGTTGCCCACCATGCGAACCTGTGCATGCTTGGGTAATTTCTTTCCGGTGGACGGCACGATGAACTCGTGGATGTAGTCGGCCGGGAAACCCTGGCAGCGGTACAGTTCGTGCGGCTCCAGCATTCGCATGCCGATGTCGACGATCTGATAGTCCTGCCCCTTGATAGTGACCAGACCGAAGCGCGCCTTGGCGGTGATGGTGTCCAGCGGCTCGTCGCAGCTAACCGCGCCTCCGGTGCCGTAGAACTTGATCATGAAGGCCTGCACCGCGGCGTAGTGGTTGCCCTGGGCACCGATGGTGTCCAGTGGGCGGTCCAATGCCTGTCCGTGCTGGCAGGTGCCTTTGAGTTTGATCAGGCTGCTGGCCACGACGGCGGACTTGCCGCCACCACCTGCAGTGATCACACCCAGCGGTTCATCCGCCGCATGCCCGACGCTGTTGCCGAAGTCGCGCTGGATGTGGGCCACTTCAATGGCTTCGTCCAGGTCGTGCTCGGCCAGCGTGCATTCCAGCACCGCGTTGTGGTCAGTAGCTGTGATGGTAGGCAGCGGCTTGTCCAGTGTCTGGCCTACGACCCCGGTGTAATGCTTGAGCAGTGCGGCGACCTGAATGTGCCGCGCCTTGCTGGTCACCACCGACAATGGCTCGTCCAAAGAGCGCGAGGTATCCCCGGTGCTCTGGTGGTCGATGGTGGCGATGCAACCTGCCTGCATAAGCGGCTGCAGTGTGGTTTCCAGCACGCCGAGGGCGTGAGGTGCACCAGCGGGGCGGGCTGCACCGCCGCCGGCTGTGATGCAGGGCAGCGGGGTGTTCATGCTACTGCCACCCGACTCGCCGCGGAACTTCATCACCGCTGCAGCGGACAGCTGCGCTTCCACCACACCGAAGCGGGTGGCGCCGGCCATGACGGTGTCGATCGGTGCATCCGCTGCCTGGCCTACGCTGTTCTGGTTGAACTTGGTCAGCGATACCGCCGCGAGCCCCGTGCCCAGCTTGCTGGTGATGGTCTGGATCGGCTCGTCCAGCGACTGCCCACGGAACTGGTCGTAGGCGTGGTTGGTTTTCACCAGGAACGCATCGTCGCCTGCGCCGATAACAAATTTCTGGATGCCTTTGAAGATGCGGGCCAGGGTCTTCTCGGCCAGCGGCTTCTTGCGGTCGAAGATCGACGGGCAGGGAAGGCTGAAGTCGAGGTTGTCACCGGCCGTCTTCCACGGCTGCAGCTTGCCCGGGTGGGCTCGCATGAACTTCTTGTCAGCGTGGGTAGGCTCAGGCCAGATGATTGGCAGCCCGTCCTTGCGGGCCATCAGGAAGAAGCGGTTGCGGGTGGTGGGGTCGCCGTAGTCGCAGGCGTTCAGCCCCTTGTCGCGCCACTCCACCTGATAACCTGCTTCACGCAGCTGGCGAACGAACTGCCTGAAGGTTTTGCCGGCGCGCTTCTTGTCCGGCACCAGCGCCTGGTCCCAGTAGCGGACCTGCTCACCCGGTTCGCTGACCACCTCGTTCATCACGGGGTCACCGTTCTTGTCCTTCTTGACCGGGTCAGCCACCAGTTTGATCACCCGCTTGGTGACCTTGCAGCGCTTGGCGATCAGCGGGCCCCAGCCGGTGAATTCCTTCACGTTCTCCATGAAGACCATGGCCATGTCGGACTGACCGACCCACTTCTTCACGATCCAGGCCAGGCCACGGATGACCTTCTTCACCGGCTTGCCGCCCTTGGCGACAGAGAAGTGAGTGCAGTCGGGGCTGAACCAGCCCATCAAAGCCGGCTGGCGATTCGTTGCTTGGCGGATGTTGATTTCCCACACCGACTCGTTGAAGTGCTGAGTGGTCGGGTGGTTTTTCTCGTGCATCATCAGCGCTTCGGCGTTGTGATTCACTGCGATGTCGGGGGAGAAGCCATTGGCTTGGGCGATGCCGGTGGATGCACCACCGCCGCCTGCAAAGTTGTCGACGACCAGGCCGCCGAGCCAGCGATACCCGGCGGGCACCGGGTACATGTTGATGTCTTGCATCAAAAATCCTTAGGCGCCACGGGGCGTCCTTGTCGTGTGGTTAAATTCCGATTTCTTTCAGCCAGACCACCACGATCTGTCTGATGTCCTCAGCTTTAAGATCCCAGGTTGTCAGGTGTTCCACCAGTCGGTCAGCCAGGCTGTCTTTATCAGCCAGTGAAAGCAGTTCGTACCAGACCAAGCCGTCCCAGTCGTCCGGGCTTTCACGGTGCATGGTGACGATGTACTCCAGCGCCAGTTCCGCGGCCAGACCGAAGTCACCCAGTTCCGGCACCGGCACCCGCATCACGTCGCCTTCCGGCACCAAGTCAGGCTTCTCGTTGCACACCACCATGGCTGCCGTCAGGCAGACCAAGTCAGCCTTGTCGACCTCGCGTTCGTTCAGGATCATAGTGCACCTCGTTGAATCGTGCACGCAGATACCTCGCCAAGTGGCGAAGTATCCTATGCAATTGGGTTGGATGGCTAGGGGTATTTACAGCCAGCTTCGGATGATGTCGATGACGCTGCGGCCCTTCTTGGTACTGGGCGGTGCGCTGTGGGAAGTGCTGATCTGTACACGGCAGCCGGTTGGGCTCCACTGCCACGCCTCGCGAAGCATCAGTGCAGTGACGATGTTCTTGGGCATGACCATCGGCCCGCTGGTGGCCTCGTCGTAGCGCAGCAGTGATGGGCCGTGCTCTTTCAGCATGGCGTCCAGCGTCTCGATCTGCTTGAGCGCCGACGCCTGGATGCACTCGACAGCGTCCCTTCGGATTTCCTGCAAGCGTTCCTCGTTCATTTATAAAACCTCGCCTTTGGAAAGCGCTCCAGCACTTTCAGCTTCGCGTCACGGCGGGTGACGCCCCGGACAAACATCTCGATGTGCACCAGGTCGTCGCCGACCTCGCCGTAGTACCAGGCCCGGTACATCCAGCCGGTGCGCGGCGTTGCGCAGCCCCAGTAGGTGCCACTCTTGTCGCAGTAGGCGCCGCACGGCGACATCTTCAGCAGTGACAGGTGCAGCGTGCCGCTGAAGTCGTCAGGTGCCTCGTGGGTGCTACTCATGCCCATCGGCGCGCCGCGACTCATGTTGCGCATCGTCAGCGCTTCAGGCTGCTTGGACTTGGGGTAGGTCTGTGTTTGCATTTCAGCTCCGAGGAACGGGGGTTGGGTCTTTCTCTGGCAGTGCGATCACTGCGTGGTTGTAGGACTTGAAGCCGCACTGCTGAGCAGCGGCCTCAAGGGATTTGAAGTGGTTCAGGGGCTCACCCTTGGCCCGCGCCTCGCGGCGCAGGTTGCGGGCAATCTGTAGAACCCTGGCCACCGAACGGGCGGGCTCAGACATCGTCACCTCCTAGCGCCTTGAAGGCTTCCTCGTAGCTGCTGTAACCAGCCAGCTGTGCGGTTTGTTCCAGTGCTTGGCGGTGGGTCATGTCGACGCCGGCCAGGCGCGCTGCCTTCTTGGCCTTGTTCGCCACCCGCTTGATGCCCCGCAGGGTCAAGGCCAGACCGTTCGATTTCATTCGGGCCTCCCTTTCGTTTGAAGAAGTGAAAAAAATTTTTGTGAATTTTCGGAATTGGTCATAGTCAGCCTCTATAACCTCCGTCCATTGTTCTGGTGGCTCTCTATCACCCGGATCAATAGTGCGGGTCATCCGGGTGTTGGGGTTAACGAAGAACCGCATCGTTGGTCACCGACCAGTCGCCGTAGTAGTTACCGTCGAAGAACACCATGTCGCCGTCCATCTGGATCAGCTGCTCGGTGTAGGTGTCGCCGGTGTAGGTGACCACCACGATGCCGTCCTTCTTGAGGATGATCGCGTCACCGCTGGGATGGACGTGGCCATCCACACTGTCGGCCGCGAAGCCGTGGTCTTCCATCTCCTCGTCCTTGTCGACCCGGCCGTGGAACAACTTCAACTGCAGCTGGTGACCGTCGAACTCCGGCCGGATCAGCACGCTGTCGGGCTGGACACGCAGGGAGCAGAAGGGGTCATGCCCCTCGCTGCCCAGGCGCAGGCTGCTGCAGTAGGTCACTGCCACGTAGTTGCCGCGTTTCAGTTCCACTTCCATCATGGGCTGGAGCGCGTTAAACAGTTTACATTTGGCTGCTAAGTTCATGCTTTTCCACCGTTTGCCAGGAATTTACCGATTCTAACTTTGGCGCCGTGCACGGTCGGAACCGGCCGGGCCTTGTCACCTTCATACCGCTGCACGCTGACTTCCTCGCACCGTTTGGTGCGATTCCAGCAGGTGTGGATGAACCCACCGCGGTAGCCGAAGGTATGGAACGTGTCTTTATCGTCCATGGTCAGTCCTCGAGGAGCAGCGTGACGCCGTGGCGCGACCCGCCCAGGCCACTGCGGCACAGTTCACATTCCTGCCAGCTGAACTCGTCGTAGCCAGAGCCTTCCGGGTCATCCTCGGTCGGCGCTACGCCGTGGACGAAGTGACCTTTGCGGCCGCCCAGCTCCCGTTCTACGCCGTCTTCACAGGCGTCGTAGTCCGCAAGATCAGCGTCTCCGATGTACAGCGAGCAGTCCTCGCAGACGCTGTACTCAATGGTGTCGACGACGCTCACGAGAACACCTGCCCGACCACCACCGTCTCCATGTCCTTGCTGATGCTGATGACCACGCCGTGGAAGGCCGACTGCCCTGCCACGCCGCCCCAGCCACCCTTGTCCAGCGCGCCGTCGTGCTGGACCCTGGTGAACTCGTCGAAGTCCCACACGTTACCCTTGAAGCGGAAGCCGTTGAAGTCGGCCTGCTGGTCCTCGGTTTCGATATGGTCGAGTTCTTTCTGCTCGGCCTCCGTCAAATCGCTCCAGCCGACCACCGGCCGTGGCTGCAGGTTGGTCTTGACGACCGTCCCGTCTAACAATTTCTTCTGTGGCATGAGAGGAACTCCTAGGGGTGTTTGCTCTGCGCCATGATGATGCTGACGCAGGTGTCAGTGAACAGGCATGCCTGGCCGATGGGAGCCGTCAGCTTCCAGATCTCGGCCGGCGTGTAACGCAGGTTGGTGTAGGGGTTTTTGCCTACGAGGTCATCGTCGCTGAGGAGGATGGCTCCCGGCACCCATGCGGTGAAATCTGTTCTAACCATTCTTGAACGCTCCGGCGCGTCACGATCGGGCATTGCTGCTTGCGGTCGGCCATGCGCATGGCTTTGATGAAGGTGTGGCACTCGCCTTGGGTGCCTTGGTAGGCCTGTGCCCAACCTGTGGATAACTTGACCATGACGCGGTGTTGCTTGTGCTTCATACCCGGTCACCTTCCTCAGTGAACTCGACCTCGTTGGCTACCAGGCTTTCTTCCACAGCCTCGTCGCTGGTCAGGTAGTCGTAGGACTTCTCCAGCTGGCTGTAAATCCAGTCCATGAAGTCGCGGAGCAGCTGGCTGACGTCTTCTTCGGCGTCACCGATGTCGCGATAGGTGTGTTCACAGTCGGTCACCTCGATGCCGGTGCAGCCGCTGTGCTGGTAATGGCCGTATTGTTTGACCGTCGCCTCCAGCCGGTAGAAGTGTCGACGCTGGACGTCCTGCAGGCCCTTGCAGATGCGCTGCAGTTCGGCGTTGCCTTCCTGAATCACCCACACACCGTCCTGCTGGAAGTCCTGATGTTTGGCCGGCGCCGCTGCCTTCAGTGCCTTCAGCGCGCCTTTCTTGTAGCTGTAGGTGCCTTCAAAACAGGCGCCGTCACCCTGGCTGCTGAAGCCACTGAAAAAGATGGCTGGCCGGCCACTGCCTCGGCGATCGCCAATCTCGATGCCCATGATGCCGGCCATCATGACCGCGTCGTCGTAGACGGCGTCCCACCATTCGTGGTCGGTGTTCCAGTCGTAGTTCTTTTCTATGGCGCGCTTCTTCGCCTCGTCGCTCAGCTGATCGAACTTGAAAACCGGTGTCTCGATAGTGCGGTGTGAAGTACCCATAGTTGTCTCCGTTTTGCTATTTCAGATGGCTCAAGTGACAGGGCACTCAGCGAGTGCCCTGCCTTGAATCAGCTGTCCATCGGCACATCGCCCATGCACACCGAAACAATCGGCTCGCCGTTGCCGTTGTAGACGCCGAGCAAGGCCGTCTTCCACTCGCTGGTCTCGGGGATGCTGGTGCCGTCTTCGTCGGTGAGCAGCATGTACTTGCCGTGTGGCAGCTGTTTCATCAGCGCCATGTTGCCGCCTCCTGTGGTGTACTCGACGAAGCCGTACTCCTTGGGGCTGACCTCGAACCGGCCGCAGTCGGACAAGAACGGGTTGCGAATCTGCATGCCCCCTTCTTCGAAGGTCAGGGCGTCCGGGACGTAGGGCACCTTTACCGTGGTGCCACTGGGCAGGTAAAGGGTAACAACGCGCTTAAAGTAGGACATCGGCTGCCTCCTTCCGGCTGCTGATCCAGTTGAAAATCCGCCGCAACACATAGCTGCGGATCATGCTGACGATGGTGAAGATGGCGACGATCGCCATGTTGCTGTGCAGCGGCAGGTCATACCCGAACAGCGGGAAGACCACGGCCTGTACCAGCACCGAGAGCCAGAAGCCCACCAGCATGTTGATCGTCGTTTCCACCAGGCTGCCGAGACGGCTCTGGCTCATTGCTCCTCCAGTTTGGTGGCAGCCACGATCTCGGCGATCAGGGCTGGGTGGGCGAAGTAGTTGCCGTTGACGCGGATCACCTGGCGGCTCGGCACCTGGGTGGTGACGTACTTAACTTTCTTCATCGGCCGCCATGGTCGGCTGAACAGCCGCTCCGACCAGGTGCGCGGCACCTCTTCGGTGCTGGCCTCGGTCATCAGGGGGTTTTCGATGAATCGTTCACCTTTGATAAAGATGTGAGGTTCGTGGGCTGCCATCAGGCCTCCTTGTACTTAGATTGCAGGCGGTAGGGGATCGGGACGCCTGGGTAGCGCCATATCTTCTTGGGTGGTCGGCTCGATCCGTACATGCCGTAGTAGCTGGCCATTAGGATCGCTCCTTGAATTCACGGATCAGCTGGCGCAGCGTGACCACCGAGGACACACCGTCCATGTCGGGGATCATGTCGCCGGCCATGCCGTCCAGCTCGCTGATGGCGCGCTCAGCTGCCTCGACCATGTCCCGCTCGAACGACGGCTGGATGGACAGATCGACTTTGATGCCGCCCACGTCGAAGACGCAGGCGCTGTCCGGCTCGCCGTCGGCGATACGCGGCTGGAAGTAGCCCTCGGCCACCGACTGCGCGATGAAGCGCGGCAGTGTGCCCAGCTTCACCTCCACGTCGGTGGTCCAGGTGACCCGGACGGTTTCGGTTTGGTAACTCATGGCGTGTCCTCGAACTCGGCGCCGTGCACCTCGCTCAGATGCCGCTTGGCCTCAGCTAGCGTTGCGAAGGCGTTGCAGGCGGTGCCGTTGTGGAAGGTCGCCCACGGCTTGGATGGCGACCAGTCGGGGTCGTAAGTGGCGCGGTGCGCACCGCACTTGCTGCGCACCGTGTCACCGGGTTTAAGTTTTGACAGGGTCATCGACAGGCTCCCAGGTGAAGCATCCGGTGGATTCGATGGCCGCCTTGAACTCGGCCACCATGGCGGGCAGTCGCGCCTCCAGCAGTGCTGTCAGCTCGTCCTTGGGCAGCGACAGCTGCTCGTCGGTGGCGTCTGGCCAGATGCCGCAGCTGCGGGCGGCGGCGAAGTCGCGCTCCTTGCCCTCGCTGCGGCCGGTGACGATCTTGATCACCTTGATGTTGCTCTCGTACTTAATGAGGGCAGCGGCGAACTCTTCGGCCTCGGCGCGGCTATCGAACGGCGCCTTGTACCAATCGCCAGTCCAGTCATCGAAGCTGTACTTGGGCGAGAACTTGTAGTCGGAGCTGCCTGGCCTGGCCACGTAAGGCACCTCGACCACGTCGAAGTTCTTGCGCTGTGGGTTGGACTTCGGCGTGTCTGCGCGGTGATCCAGCGCCGCTATCAGCCATGACAAAAAGCCTCGCTCCTTGATGCTGAAGGTGATCGGGAAGTCGCCGAACTGCAGACGCTCGGTCCAGCTGTTCGGCTCGCCTTTGAGGCGGCCGTTGTGATCCCGGTTCGAGGCGTGGAACACCGTGTTGGCCACGTAGTGCATCGGGCTGTCGCTCGACATGAGATGCCACTTGATCAGGTGCTTCAGCTCCGGGAAGACTGCGGCGATTTCGTCGTGGACACAGCCGCAGAAGTCCCAGTCACGGGCCTTCCACTTGTCGTACCAGCCGTGGCCGATCACCGCGAAGCTGTTGTGCCCGTTCTTGCAGTTGTCGTCGAAGCGGACCTCGGCGTGCATCAGGATCTTTTCGCCCTTGACCGTCTTGGTGCGGCGCTCGCTGACCCACTTCTGGTGCATGAACAAGCCGGGCTTGCCGTCGCGGCCACCCTTGCCCCATGGGATGACGGTGAGCGTGCCAGGCACGCCGCACAAAGTTGCTTTGGTTTCCATTGCTGAGTCCTTTTGGTTACGGGTGAAGTTTCAGGCCGGTAGCGGCCAGATCGTCACGGAATTTCTGTTGAAGGGCTGGGAGGCGCTCACGCAAGGCCACCTCCAGATAGACCGGTGCACCGAGCATTAAATGCTCCGGCGCGTCCAGCCATAGCGCTGTTTTTCGAGCCAGCTCCAGATCCCCCACCGCCGCTCGGTAAAGGGTGTTCTCGATGTAGTACATCGGCACGCCGTCTGCACAGAGGTGCCACTTCACCAGGTGTGCGATCTCGGGCCAGAATTTGACGGCCTCCTCAATGCCCAGTGGGCCGCTGACCCCGTCGAAGTTGTAGCGCATGCTGAAGTGGTTGGCCTTGTTGCTGGGGTGACCTCGCTCATAAGCGATGCAGATGTCAAAACGGCCGCCTTCCTTCTTGAACTCGCGGCTGGCGAAGAACTCCTGACGCTCCCACAGGCCGTCGGCGCCGGCCACTTGAATCAGGTGGCCCGGGATGCCGCACAGGGTGTGCGGCTTGGCCTTGCTGATGTCGCTGCTTTTCATCCAGTAGTTCATCCCCTACTCCTCCATGAACAGGAAATAGGCGTAGACGCTCTCTTGGCCGTCCTCGCTGTCTTCCTCGAGGTCCATGAACATTGGCGTCTGGTCGTCGCCACCTTCAGCGGTCAAGGCCAGCTCGCTCACCGCCAGCCGCGCCGCAGCGAACCAGACCTCGTCGTCTTCCTGAGGTGTGTCGCTGCCCATCACCGGGCCGTTGTTCAGCTCGCTGATCAGTTCGGCCTTGAGTTCACCGAAGGTCATGCCGCGGTGCACGGTGACTTGGATGTGCGGCGTTGGATGGCCGCCCCAAAAGCTTGGCAGACAGGTGTCGATGTGGTGCGCAGCCAGCCGCACACCCTGTTTCATTCGTTCCATTACTCAGTCCTCATGTGGTTCAGTCGATTCGAAAATATGCCCCGGCATCCGGGGCATATTTGCAAAGCGCTGTTACTTGAAGCGATAGGTGCCGCTGACCACGCCGCCAGTCACACTGGAGGAGGAAGTCAGGGCGGCGTTCAGGAAGACATTTTCAGAGACCGCGCCGCCGACACCAATGGCCAGGGCCTGAGCCCCGCCGATGGTTGCCGCCGATACCGCCGCTTGGAAGCCACATTCCTGGCCAGTGCAGAACTGTTGACCGGCGACCGCCAGTGCAGCGGCTGCCATGTTCTTGGCTTCTTTGATGTCACGGCTGTTCTTGTTGATCTGCGATTGCTGGCTGTCAAGCCGGCCGCCCAGGCGCTGGTCCATGTCGGTGGCGTAGTTCTGCAGGTCTTGGATCTGCCCGTCCTGACGAATATTGGTCGTGGTCGAGGTGTTGATCTGCGTCTGCTGCGCCGCGTTGACGTCGTTGATGGTTGCGATATCGCCGCGCACCGCCTTCACCGCACCGTTGGTTTCACGGATACCGGCTTCGGCGCCGTCGAGGCGCACCGCGTTGTTGATGGAGCGGTTATCGGTCACCGTGGCGCGCTGCTCAATGCCATCGGCTCGCACCGCACCGGCATCGGCCTTCTCGTTGGCGATTTGCGCCGCCTGCTGGGCCCCGGTAGCGGTTTGCTGCGCGGTGTTGGCTTTCTGGTCCACGGCCTTGATCTGGCCCTGCACCTGATTGTTCACACCGTTCTGCGTGTTGACGTTTTTGGTGATCTGCCCCTGCAGGTTCTTGTCGGCGTCGGCGCGGATACCGGCTTCGGCTTTCAGTTCGCCCTTGGTGGCGTGGTTTTTACCGTTGTCATCGTGATGACCCCAGCCCGTGGCCGAAGCCCCGCAGGAGACGAAGGCAGCGGCCATGGCCAAGGCCAGGAAGACGTTTTTCGATTGCATGTGTTGCTCCATAATGGTCAGGTTTTTGTTGATACAGCGGGTGGTACAGCGGGTGGTACAGCGGTTATTCGGACTCACCGTCATGGGTGAGGCATTTGAGTTTGCTGATCTGATCGAGCAGCGTGTTCTGGCGGACCTGCGACTCGGCGCGGTCAGTCTGCAACGCCTCCTCGAGGACCTTGATCTTGACCGCGGTGATGTCGATGGTGTCGGGCACCTCGACCTCGACTTCGACTTCCTGTACCAGCGCTTCGCTGCGGTACTTGATGTCACCGGTGTCCGGGTTCCAGCGGCTCAGGGCATACTGCGGCTTGCCGTCGTGGGTCCGGGTGATGCCGACGCACAGGTACATCTTGAATTTCTGTTTCATAGTCCGAAGTCCTTATTACAGGTGGGGTTTTTCCTCACCGAGTTCGCTGGCGACCCCGGTGTGGATGCTGATGGCGTGCCATTTTCCGGCTTGGTAGCGCCACATGGCCATGCTGCGCTGCACGGTGGGCGGCGACATGCCTGGCAGGTTGGGTGATTCGTGGAACAGGGTTACCCGGCCTTCACCGGCGGCTTCCACCGCGTCGATGCAGACCTGCACCGTGTCCTCGACCGTTTGGTAGCGGCCTTCTTGGTAGAAGGCCGCCTCGAAAATGCGTCCCATGGTTCGCTCCTACAGGGTGCCGGCCAGTACCAGGCCGGCGTAGACGACTGGCTCGTTTTCCATGCCGTCTGCGATGGTTTTGAGTGCCTTGCCCAGGTGTTCGGCCAGCAGGAATTGCTGCCGGTACAGGGCATATTGCGGCGTCGGCCACATGGTCGACTGGCCTGTGCATTCGTGGCAGTTGTAGGTCAGCTGCTTGATGCCACTGCTGCTTGATGCACCTCCGGCGCCGCAGATAATGCAGCGGTACTGCTGGCCCTGATTGGGCCCGGCATAGTGCGACTGCCACGTCACGTTGTCGTGACTGAACATCCCCTTCCACTCCGGCATTTCACCCTGCCGGGTTCGCTCCCACCGCTTGAGCAGGACCTCGGCGGCGGTTTCCGGCGAGGTGCCGAGGGCGTCGGCCAGTCCACCCAGGCTTGTGCGGATCTCGTCTGCGAGCCGCTTGACCTGAGCCTTGCGTTCTTCGTCGTTCATCGAACCATCCTCCCGTGACTGATCACCTGCCACGTTTGATCGAACGGCGCCGTGGCCACCACTTCGTGGCTGACCGGGCCGCAGATATTTTCAATCAGGTCGCTGATGGTCTTGGTGAGCGCAGAGGCCTGGTCCTTGTCGAGCACGGCCTTGATCTCCACCGAGACGGTGGTGCGCACTTCATTGCTCATGCGCCCTCCTTAATCTCGCCAACCAGCGTGGAATCGACGAAGTTCAAGCGGTCGTCGATACCGCACTCAGGTGTTTCGTAGCCCGCCTCGGCGATCGCAAATTTTTCTGCGGCGCCGTGGTCCCAGGCCCGCACCGGCCACATCGTGGGGCAGGAATGCAGGGCGCCATCGACGACCACCACGAACAGCTGTGGGCCTTCGCCGAGGGTCGGTACAAGTTTGATTTTGGTCATGCGACCTCCTTGAGCAGCGCCTTTACCTTGCGTGTTAGGCGGCGGCTCACCGGGATTTTATGGGCGAGCAGGCCCATCCGATCGCCGTAGCGGACGTTGGTCAGGATCTCGATGACCCACGTCGATCCCTCTCGCCAGTGGCTCAGGCCAGGCAGCAAGTCGTTGGGCACCAGATAGCTGCGGTGCACCATGGTCACCTTGCCGGCCAGCGTGGCCTCGATTTCATGCAGCGGGACATTGAGGACGAACGAGCCGGAGGTTTTGGTATAGGCCACCACCGCCTTGTGCTCGGCTTGAAAGAACGCGATGTTCTCGATCGGCGTTCGGATGAACACGCCGAGGCGGTAGGCCTCGACGTGCTCGGTGGTTACTGCGTCGGGGTTGCGCTTCATTGGTCAGCCCATCCTGTCAGTGTGTAGGTGTCGGTCCAGTCCTTTTCGCACCCGTTGCAGCCGACTTTCTGGAAGGCCTTGCCTTGGTCGATGATGACGGGGCCACCTTCGATGTCCGTGTCACCGCAGAAGGGGCAGACGTTGCCACCCTTGGCGACATATTCCTCGCTGGTTAGCAGGTTACCTTGACTCATTGCTTACTCCTTGAGCAGTGCGTCTAGGCACTGCATCAGCTGCTTGTGGTACTTCTGTGTGGGCGGCACGCAGTGGTCGTCCAGCAACTCCGGTGCCCGCTGGTCCTCGCACATCCACCACAGTGGCTTGGGGTTGGTCCAGAGGTGATGCACCAGGTCGCCGTGCAGCCTGCCCACCCAATCCTCCAGCACCGGGCTGGCCCAAACGATCACACCGTTCAAGGTGTACCAGTGGGAGGCTTGAGGCGGACCTTGCTTGCCCTTGCGCCAGTAGACTTGGTAGTGGGCCATGGCTACACCTTGGCGTTGTAGGCTTCGACGATGGCGTCTGCTGCCCAGCGGTGTTTGTCGTACTCGGCCTGCACCTCGCCGATGAACACTGGCGCCACCTCACCCAGGCACAGGTCGAATTCAGAGTCTTCGCTGCCCTCCAACTTGAAGGTGAACCCGTACTCGATGCAGCCGCTGGCACGGGAAGACGCGTAAGTTTCGTGGTGCATCCTCAGGAGGTCCATTAGATGAACCCCTTGAAATCCACGTCGATACGCAGTGGCCGGGACTCGTAGAAGAACGTGCCGTTGCAGTAAGGGCACGTCGCCAGGCTGTCCCACATCTCACCGCTGCCCTTGGCCGGGCGGGCAATCTTCAGCTGGTGATCACAGTCCTCGTTGGGGCAGTCGATCTCGTGGTGGGCCTTGGTGTTGCAGCGCTGCCAGTAAGCCTCGTAGCGCTTGATGGATTCGGCCTTGTCGGCCGGTTTGCGCAGGTCGTTGTTCATTCGACCTCCTCGGCGTAGTCCGCCTCGACCTGGGTTACGGTGTCCCCGTCCACTTCCCAATAGCTGGCCGCGCTTGGGGCGTTCTTCACCGCCAGTTCCATGGCCTCGTCTTCGTCAGCCGCCTCGACCTCGAGGCTGTAACGCAGATCGATCCGTGCGTTCATTTCTACCTTGTATTTAGGCATGTCAGCGATACCCGTCCAGACCATCGTTGTGAGGGCAGGTCCCGACCGGGACCTGAGCGTTTGCCGGAGGCTCTTGGCGGGCCGGGCGGTTATAGGGGTTGTTCACGATGCCTCCTTGACGATCTTGCGAAGCGCGGCGTGGAAGTGAGCCAAGTCCAGCATATCCTCGGCGTGATCGTTGCCACCCATCCAGTTCCACTTGCCGCTGTAGATGTTCAGGCGATCACCCAGGCCCAGCTTGCGGGCTTCGACATGATCGAAGAAGCGGGTGCAGATGCAGCAGTCGTCACCGATGCTGATCCACAGGGCTCGGCCCTTGGTGTTGATGGTGTGGCTGTAACTGGTGACGTTGTTTTCCAGCGGCACCGCGCCGAGGTCAGTGATGATCTTCAGCGCGGCGGCCTGGTAGGCGGCGATTTCCTTTTTAGTTCGGTTCATCAGGCTTGCCCTTGTTGTTCCCCTTCCACACCTTGAAGTCGACCTTGTCGGTGCGGGTCGTGGTGAATGTGTAGGTGGTCTCGCCAACGTCGCTGAGCAGCTCAAGCCACACGTATTCGTCACGGTAGGCGAGGACTTGGCACAGGTGGGGCGCTGTGCTGTGGAAGCCCCATATGGTGTTGTGCGGCGTGACCCAGCAAGTGGTGCCTACCGGTGGGTTGCCGGTGCCGTCCCACACTTTGGTGAGGATCTCGATCTTCTCCTCAGGCTTGAGCAGCCCGCCCACGAACTGGGCGGTCACCTTCTCAGGCTCGGCGTAGGCCAGGCAGACGCTGGTCAGCGTCTGCTCACTGATACCTTTGTCCAGTGCGTGCTTCCAGGCCGACTTGACGGCCGTCTCCAGCGACCCGGTGCCCTTCACACCCTCAGTCATGCAGCGCCAGCCCACGGCGGCTGTAAAAGCGAACGTGTAACCGGCGCTTTCCAGCGTGTTTTTCATCGCGTCGATGGGTAAAGGCTCGACACTTAACGAGACATACGTCTCCTGCATCTTGCGCACGTCGATGGTCAGGCCGGCGCTGATCATCTTGCTGATCATCTGCTCCAGCTGTGACTGCGCCGCTCGATACTCGCGGCCCTCAAGCCCCTTGAGGATGTTCTGCTCGCTGGGATTGAGTTTGCGCTGCTGGCGCTGCGCCTCGTCCAGCTGCACCCGCTTCAGCGTCCCATCCCACTCGCGGATCGCATCACGCCAGGCAGCCTCCTGAGAAGGCTGCAAGGCACTCACCCGGTTGCCACGCATGTAACGCCAGTAGCAGATCCCGTAGGACTTGCCCGAGCTGTTCATGCCGTTGATACCAGTGCCCACCACCTCGAAGCCGATCTGTTGCAGCTCCTCGACGCGGGCCTGTTCTTGTTCGGTTAGTTTGGCCATTTCTTAGTCCTTTTCTGGTTGTAACTCGTTGTTCTTCTGTGAGATTTGAGGGAAAACCTTTCTCACAGGCTCCTTTAAAGCCTTCACTTTGTCGGTGTGCCCGTCCATCTTCAGAACCTGCCAGCGAATCCATCTGTAGGCCTCGACATGGTCAGCGAACCGCTTGTAAATGATGCTCACCGCCGTGTGCCCAGGCTCCCATCGGCCGCGCAACGTCTTCATCTCCAGCCCCAGGAACGCGGCGATTGCCGCCTCCCCCACATACACCTCGCCGTCTGCGGCGGTGAACTGCATGTAGCCGCGCTGGTGGTTCCAGATGAACCCGTAAGCATTGAACCGGGCGTCATAACAGGCCACGTCCCGAAAGAGTGAATACAGCAGATCACGACCGTGCAGTGCGCCTTTGCGGTCATGAACTTCGCCCATCAGGCAGTCGATCATCTCCCAGTGGGGGCGGATCAGCGGTTGGTTTTTCATGATAACGACCTTGGGAACCTCACCCATTTGTGAGGATAGAGTGTCGGACCTAAGCCTTATTTGTCGCTACTTAGCGAGAGAGGCTTGTACTTGTAGACGGGGAGTCCGTCCCCGGTTGTGCGCAGGACATACAGCTGACTCTTGCTGAGCGTGGTGCTCCAGAGAGGCCAGGCAGTCGACTTCAGGCGCCTTGCCCGACGGGTGTCCCGCTCCTTAATACGCAGGGATAAAGCATCACCGCGCAGCTCAGACTCACATTTGAACTGAGCCTGCATCTCGATCATGTCGATCGCCCGGTCAACCTCGTCTGCCTTAATGAACGTCTCACCGCGCCGCTCGGCGTCCTGCACTGCAAAGCTAGTCCAGTTTGCGATGGATATCCCGGTTAGTAGCGAGATTCCGACCAGCGCTTCAGCGCTCATTTTGTCGTTGTAGGAGATGCGCTGGATGATCTTTCGAGCCATCAGGACCTCACCGTCAGCCACCGCGTCATCCGGCCGGCCACTAATGTCCAGCTTTTCCCACTCCTGCTCGAACACTTTACGAACCGCACGCCAGTAGTTGACGTCGTTCAGGTTGATCGGGTGGCGTCCAACCGCAGCGAGTTCGGTCATCTCGCCACCTTGCGGGTCCATCAGCAGCTCGGCTTCAGCGATCACCTTGTCCTTCCACGACAGCAGCAGGCGGTGCAGCGAGTCGCCGTAAGCGCCGTCCTTGATTAGGAGTTTGGCGTAGCTGCCCCCGCGCGGCAGGTTCAGCAGGAAGTCCTGACGCTGGCTGAGGTGGTTGAACTTGCGAGTGGTCCTGAGCAGAGTCGGGTCCTCGTGGCGAATGCCAGGCCCGAAGCCCACGTTTGACAGCGCCTTCTGCAGGGTCAGCGCCTTGGGCGGATCGGGGAAGAACTCCATGACCTCGAGCGCCCTGTAGCACAACTCCTCCACCGCCTTGGTGGTGACGCCGCCCAACAGGTAAGGGACCAGGCAGGGGCTGACCGGGCCATAGGTGGCCAGATCCTGCCGAGGGCCCAGCGCGCCCTTTATCAGCTGCTCGCAGTAGATGCCCAGCACCCTGTCGCTGTAGCGCACCGGGCCAATAAGACTGCGGTAGACCTCAGGCGAGTTCTGCGTGGTGGCTTGGAGCAGGCCGTTGGCGAAGTAGTTGGCGGCGGTGATCATCTCGGCGCTGTCGCTGTCTAGGCGAGTGCCGGTGATTCGAAGGCTGGCTTGAACGTCGCCCAGCGGGGTATAGCAGGCCAGTCCGTTGGTGCGCTTACGCTTGACGGAGCGGTCTACGCCGCGGGGTTTGGTCAGTTCGGCCACCTGATAGGGGGTCAGCTTTTTAAACTGCACTGTATGTACTCCTTTTACGAGTTTTTCGGCGTTTTTGAGGCCCGCCGGAGGGCGAATATATAACAAAACGCAGAAAAAGGGTACGGGGACTTAGACGAAAAAATCGAAAAATTATAATCCCCAAAAAGTTTCGAGGGTATCTGTGTGCGCAAATAGGTGGGAGTGAATCTCGTCCACTGTTTGCGCGGCGCTGACGTTTTCGGCCAACTATAATTCTTGGATAACTTTTACCCTTTATTTGTAGGGTAGGCTGAGGGGAAGGGTATATGGGAAAATGAGGGGGTAGGTGTCTGCGACGGGGTTGGTGAGCACGGCGCCGTGGGTTTTGTATAAGCTGAGGAGCTTAACCACAGTATGAAAATGTGCTGAAACCCTAGAACAATTTACGAGAACACCTACCAGTATTAGGTTTGTTGAAAGTGGCTGAAACTGGCGATTTATATCAGGGTCTCAGCAGCAATCCATACTCCCCTCACAGCGATCCCTTATATCTCCCCCATACCCCCTCTATACCCCCTCTTCTTGTTAACTCTGTAA
>Ga0247742_10000072_pt1 | contig 86271 bp, 75 predicted proteins | sample UWRJL208509C2_FD_180944 | JGI IMG/M metagenome (GOLD analysis project Ga0247742, IMG submission 180944) | Plant litter microbial communities from Arlington Agricultural Research Station in Wisconsin, United States - UWRJ-L208-509C-2 | ecosystem: Environmental > Terrestrial > Plant litter >...
GGGAGAGGGTTAGGGTGAGGGGTCGATTTCTGCCCGGAGTGAAGCTCTGCCAGCCCATCGCGGATCAGCGCTAATAAAGGCGCCGCTGGAGCCAGCCACGAGTTGACGGACAGGCTCAGGGCGTGAAGGGGCGGATGAATCAAGATCAAAAGCGCGGCGAGCTGACACTCGGCCTGTTTGGGTGGTTCGGCTTGGGTGTTGTGGGGTGAGTTACAGCGGCAGCACATCGGGGCGATCAAAAGCGGACACAAAAAAACCGGGCTCAACGCCCGGTTTTTTTATCGCGACGATCCGTTTAGAAATCGTAAGTCACGTCAACCGACGCCACGCGCTCTTGGCCGTAGTAGCAGCCGAACGAGTAGTTGCAGTCCGAGATGTATTTGCGGTCGAAGATGTTCTGCACGTTCAGGCTGGTCTGGACCCCACGCAGGCTCGGTGAGATTTTGCTCAGGTCGTAGCTGATGGTGGTGTCGTAGACCGCGAAGGACGGCACGTCGAATGAGTTGGCCGCGTCACCCGGTTTGCGTCCGGTGTAGCGTGCGCCGGCACCGAAGGTCAGGCCGCTGAGCATGGCTTGGGTGAAGTGGTAGTCGACCCATAACGAGGCCGAGACCGGGGCTTGGGCTTCGCTGCGGTTGTCCTCGGAGCCGTAGGTGTCCTTGGTGTAGAACGAATCGAGGTAGGTCGCCGACGCCAGTACGTCGATGTTGTCGATGCTCGATTTGACTTCCAGTTCCACGCCACGGGAGCGGACTTCACCGGATTGTGCCTGGTACTGCGGGTACTCAGTGTCGCCGGTGAGGACGTTTTTCTGTTTGATCTGGAACACCGACGCGGTGATGAGGGTGCGGTCGAACGGTTGGTATTTCACACCCACTTCGTACTGCTCGCCCTCGGTCGGATCGAAGCCCTTGCCGCCACGTTCCGGTGCCGAAGTGCCGAGGGTTGGCAGGAAGGATTCGGAGTAGCTGATGTACGGCGCCAGGCCGAATTCGGTGACGTAGGTCAGGCCGACGCGGCCGGTGAATTTGTTGTCACGCTTTGATTCCGTGGTGCGCGCGAGCAGGTCCTTGTTGTCCACTTCGGCCCAGTCCTGGCGGCCGCCGATGGTGAGGATCCACTGGTCCCACTTGACCTGGTCTTGCAGGTAAATACCGGTCTGGCGAATGGTGTTGTCCCATTTGGTGTCCAGTTCCGGGGTCACGCTGCTGGTGTCGTAGTTGTTGGCACCGTAAAGGTTGATCGGCAACACGTTGTAGGCGTTGTAGCCGTCGTACTTACGGTTGAAGTGGCGGTAGTCGACGCCCATCAACGTGGTGTGCTCGAGCTCGCCAGTGTTGAATTTGTATTCCAGGTTGTTATCGATGGTGTACGCGGTGTTGTGCTGACGCCAGTCGAGCTTGACGCGGTTGGCCTGGGTGTAATCGGTCTCGCCGGCATCGTCGGTGACGAAGCTGCGCAGATAGAAACCCTTGTACCGGTCGCGCACGTCGGTGTAACGGGCGGTGGAGCGGTATTTCAGGTCGTCGGTCAGGTTGTGGGTGAAGTCATAGCCGAAGACGTATTGGTCACGCTTGTAGTCGTTGTAGTGCGAATCGCCGGAGAAAAAATCGCGGCTGATTCTCTCGCCGTTCGGGCCGCGCTTGAGCGAGCCAATCATCGGCAGCGCTTGGTAGTCTTCCAGGCCGTCGTCACGCTGGAACTGCGCGAGCACGGTCAGCGAAGTGTCTTCGTTGGGCGTCCAGGTGAAGCTGGGGGCCAGCAGTTGGCGTTCGCTGTGGGTGTGGTTGACCTGTTCGTTGCCTTTTTTCGCCACGCCGATCACGCGGTAGCTGAATTCTTTCTGGTCATCGAGCGGGCCGCTGGTGTCGAACGCGCCGTTGACGCGGTTGTAGCTGCCTGCGCCGAGTTTGATCTGGCTGCGCTGTTCGGTGGTCGGGCGCTTGGAGACCATGTTGATCAGGCCGCCCGGCTGGTTCTGGCCGTAGAGCACCGAGGATGGGCCCTTGAGCACTTCGATGCGTTCCAGGGTGTAGGGGTCGATCTGCGGCGCGCCGCCGAGGCTGCCGGCGTAGGGCAGGTAGGCGCCGTCGAGGTACAGCGGCGTCGGGGCGAAGCCACGGCTGGTGATTTCGTCGGCGATGGTGTTGCGGTCAGTGAAGCCGCCGACGTTGAGGCCCGGGGTGTAACGCAGGGCCTGGGTCAGGTTGCGTGCGCCCTGGGTTTCCACTTGGTCGGCGGTGATCACGTTGATCGCCTGGGGAATTTCCAGGATTGGCGTGTCGGTCTTGGTGCCGGTGGCGCTGCGGGTGGCGACGTAGCCGTCCACCGGGCCGTAGGCGGATTCGATGGCACGGCCATTGATGTTGGTGGCGCCCAACTCCAGGGAGTCACCCGACGCGCGTGCTCGCACGGTGATGGTGTTGTTTTGCACGTTGAACATGACGCCGGTCCCCACCAGCATCTGCGCCAACGCCTGGGACGGCGACAACTTGCCGCTGACCGGCTGGCTGCGCAGGCCCTTGACGTCATCGGCGCTGTACAGCACTTGCATGTTCGACTGGGTGCCCAATGCCTGCAATGCGCTGGCCAGCGATTGCGCCGGGATATTGAAGTCAATGTCCTGCGCCTGGACGTGCGCGCTGAACGGCAGGGCGAGGGCCATGCTGAACGCGGTGGCGCTGAAACCTGGCTGCAACAGACGACGCATGATCAGCGCCTTGGTCAAACGTGGAATCCCCGGAATTGCTGGCATTGTGTTCACTCGTGCAAGTAGGAAAGTGAGGTGTAGTTGTTATCGATTCTTATTAGACGCACCACCGGGCTAAAACCGGATGAGAATCATCGTCATTTACGCTAATTGCAGTTCGGTCACGACTTTGCCGGCGTCCATGCGCACCAATTGGTCGGCCACATCGAAGTAGCGGTCATCGTGGGAGATGACGATGATGGTCTTGCCCAGGCGTTTCAGGTCCGGCAGCAGCTCGGTGTAGAAAATCCGCCGGAACGTCGGGTCCTGGTCCGCCGCCCATTCGTCGAACACCAGCACCGGGCGCTCTTCGAGCCAGGCATTGACCAGTGCCAGGCGCTTGCGCTGGCCGGTGGACAGGTCGGTGGTGGTGAACGCGCCGTCACGCACGCTGACCTTGTGCGCGATCTCCAGGCGTTGCAGGTATTTGTTGGCATCCTCGGGGATGTGCGTGTCGCCCTGGACCACGTCATCGAACAGGTAGTAGTCGGCAAAAATCGTGGTGAACAATTGGCGGTAATCGTCCCGGGTCACGGCGCTGACCACTTGGTCGTTGAGGCGGATTTCCCCCTGTTGCGGCGCGTATAAACCCAGCAGCAGCTTGATCAGGGTGGTCTTGCCGCAGCCGTTTTCGCCGACGATGAACACGATGTCGCCCTGATCGATCTTCAGGTTCACCGGCCCCAGGCGAAACGGTGCGCTGCCTTCGGTCGCCGGAAAGCTGTACGACACGTCGGACAATTCCAGGCTGTGTACCGGGGTTTTCTGATGGCCCTGGTCGCTGAGCAGCAGGTGCGGTTCCGGCGACGAAAACTGTTCGGACAACTCGGCAATCCGCCGGAAGGCGATCTGCGCGCGGCTGACGATGGGCAGTGTGCCGATCAAGTGCTCCAGCGGACCTTTCATGTACAGCAGCACGAGGACGAAGCCGCTCATCACCGCTTTGTCGCTGCTCGGCCACAGCGATTGCAGGGCCAGGGCCAGCCCGATCACCACGAAAAACAGCATCGAGCCAAAGGTCTTGGCCACCACGAAAATGTTCACCGAACGGATCTGCGTGTCGCAGATTTTGTCGGCGGTGTGTTCGATGCCCGAGACAAACATGCGGTGCCGGCGCGGACGGTGGATGCGCAGCTCCTTGGCGCCCTCGGCGATGGCGTTGTAGTGCTTTTGCAGTTCGTCTTCGGAGTCGCGGGCCTCCATGAAACCCTTGATTCCGTGGCCCCGGGCGATGTACTGGACCACCGTGCCGATGATGATCGCCACCACCATCATCAAGAACATTGGCCACGACAGCATCGCCAGGTAGCCCATGCAGCCAAGGGTCACGGTCAGGGAAATCGCCAGCGGGGCGAAGGCGAAGGCGAAGTCGCTGATGGTGTCGACGTCGTGGGTCAGCACCGGGATCAGCCGATGGCTGCGGTAGCGTTCGATCTGTTCGATGGGCGCCGAGAGGACTTTTTCACCCAGTTCCTTGCGCAGCTTGGCGATGATTTTCTGGCCGACGTAGTTGGTGCCGATGTCGGAGAAAATCGAGCTCACCAGCGCCAGCAGACACAGCCCGGCAAACGCCGCGACCACGGTGTTGCTCAAGCCACCTTCGTCGTGCAGCACGTTGTTGATGGTCGCCAGCAGCACGGTGACGCTGAGGCCGCCGACCATGCCGAGCAGGATGGCGCCGACGACGATCAGCCGAAAGGGTTTGAGCAGGGTGAACAATTCATTGATCACCCCGCGTGTTGGTTGGCTCATGAAGGTTCCCTGCTTGAAAAAGGGGCGACGGCCGGGCATCGCGCGAGACTGGAGGGGCGCACCCCGTGAACGGTGGCGCGCCCCTATAGAACGACTGGCGGGTGGGCAAATTTAGCGGTGGTCGCGGTTCACAGGTCGCGGGCGACGCGGAAGCCGATCCAGTCGCCACGATCGCCGGGCACCAATGCATTGCGGTTGCCGGAGCGGGAGAACACCGGCGCTTCGCCCCAGTCGTTGCCGCGAATGCGCTTGAACTGGCATTGCCCGGTCAGCCAGGCACTGCCATCGCTCGGCGCGCCGACGTAGTTTTCGTTGTAGCAATCGGCGGTCCATTCGTAGACGTTGCCGTGCATGTCGTACACGCCAAAGGCATTGGCCGGGAAGCTGCCGGCGGGCGCGGTGAAGTTGTAGCCGTCGGCGGCGCCATAGGTGTTGGCGTGCTGGGCGATGCTGTACTCCTTGCCTTCGTCGAAGGGGAAGGGGAACGGGCCGCTGCTGCCGCCGCGCGCGGCGTATTCGCGCAGGGCTTCACTGACCAGGCGGTACTGCTTGCCGGTCTTTTTCGACAGCCAGGCCACGTAGTTGTTGACCTCGGCGAAGTCCATGCACACCGCCGGATGCTTATCGGTGTACTGCTTGCGCGGGTCACTGTTCTGGTAGCTGGGAATGCCGGCCTTGCACGCGCGGCCGGGGCGGTCGTCGCCGTCGGGCATCTTGTAGCCGGTGTCGCGCAGGTAGGCGTCCCATTCGCCCTTGAGCACTTGGAAGCGGCTGATCGCCAGGGGTTTGGCGAAGGTCACCGGGTGCTGCGGACCTTCGTCCGGCTCGCGGCCGACTTCGTCTTCCGGGGTGCCCATGGTGAAGGTGCCGGTGGGCAGCACGACCATTTCCGGGCAGTCCTTGCAGTCCTTGAACACTTTGCCCGGCGCGGGAAGTGCAGCGGCTTGGGCGGCGGCGGGCAGCAGGGCGGCGAAGGCCAGGGTGGGCAGAAGGTGAAGCAGTGGTGTGTTCATCGCGGGTCTCGCTAAAAAGAAAAAGGGCGGGCGCGGGCTCAGAGGGTTGTGTCGAGGATCGCCAGCAAGCGGTCGATCTCGTACTCGCTGTTGAGCAGGCTGGGTGCCGTGCGGATCACCGGGCCGACGTCGCGCACCACGGCGTCGGCCACCACGCGGTTGGCCATCAGGTGGGCGGCGACCTTGTCGCTGTCCTGGCCCTTGACCCGGAAGAAACTGAAGCCGGAGGACAGCTCGGGGCTCAGTGGGGTGACCAGCTCGATCTGCGGGCGCTGTTGCAGGCGGGTTTTCAGGTAGCTGTTGAGAGCATGGATGCGCGCCTGGACCTCGGCCTTGCCCAGTTGCAGGTGCAACTTGAAGGCTTCGGTCAGCGCCCAGCGATGCTCGAACGCGTGATAGCCGCCTGGGGTCATGGTGGTGGAAAAATCCTCGGCCTCGGAAAAGGTCGGGATGATCGGCGTGACGTATTTCACTTCCGGCCAGCGGCTGCAAACGATGCCGGTGCCCCGAGGGCCAAACATCCATTTATGGGTGCCGGCAATGAAGAAATCGCAGTTCATCGCCGGAAAACTCAAGTTCTCGACGCCGAAACCGTGCACGCCGTCCACCAGATAAATGAGCCGGTCGGCGTCACTGCGCCCACGGTTGTGCCGGTCGACCAGTGCACCGATCGCGCTGATCGGCAGTTTCACGCCGCTGCTCGAATGCACCCAGGTCATGCCCAGCACGCGGGTTTCCGGGCGGATGCTGCGATCGATACGGGCGAGTATCTCGGCCTGGCTGGCCTGCTGCGGATCGTCGAACAGGCGGATCTTGCGCACGCGGGTGCCGTCACGCTGGGTGCGTAATTCGAGGATGGTGTGGGTGGCGTAGTGTTCGTGTTCGGTGGTGAGGATTTCCTGATCGGCGCGCACGTGCACGCCGCCATAGATCATCGCCAGGCCTTCGGTGGTGCTGCCGGTGAGGGCGATCTGTTTCGGCTCGGCCTGCACGTATTGCCCGGCCCAGACGCGAACCTCGTGTTCCCGTTGTTCGGTAACGCCGAGGTCCCAGTCCATCGCCAGGCCGGGGTTCTTGTCCAGCGCGGCGCGGTGGGACTCGATGGCTTCGCGCACCGGTCGCGGGTGCGAGGTGATGAGGAAATTGGAGAAGTGCAGGTAGTCCGGGTCTTGATTGAACAACTGGCGCAACTGCGCCCATTTATCCTTTGACGGCGGCGCCACCGGCGCGCTGCTGGCGATAGCGGGCAGGCTGGCGCCCAGGGGCAGGGCGGCGGCGAGGACCCCGGCTTGCTTGAGGAAATCCCGACGATTGCTCATGGCTGGGCGGCTTGCGCGGTGGACGCCAGGCTCGGCTTGGCGGCTTTTTCCACCTGGTCCCAGACCCGCAGGAAGTTGCCGCCCCAGAGCTTGGCGATGTCCGCCTCGGAATAGCCGCGGGTCAGCAGTTCGGCGGTGACGTTACGGATCTCGCCGACGTTCTCCCAGCCTTTGACCCCGCCGCCTTCGTTGAAGTCGGAACTGATGCCGACATGGTCGATGCCGATCTTGCGCACGGTGTAATCGATGGCGTCGCCCAAATCCTTGAGGCTGGCCTTGGGTTCTTCATCGAGGATGGCGTAGAGCTGGCTGGCGTACTCGCCGAACTTCTGCTCGGACCAGGCGGCGATGATCGGATCGCCCGGCATCAACGCCACCGCGAGGTTGGGCAAGGGCGGCAGGTCGAAGCGCTTGCGCAGTTCGTTGAGCTTGTCCTGGGTGCCTTGGGTCAACGGCCGCAGGTATTGCGAGAAGCCGACAATCTGCACCACGCCGCCACTGTTTTTGATCAGTTGCAGTTCCTTGTCGCTGAGGTTGCGCGGAATGTCGACCATCGCCCGGGGCGCCGAATGCGAGGCCACCAGCGGCGTGCGGCTGAGTTGCGCAACTTGCTCCAGGGCCTTGGTCGACATCTGCGAAACGTCGATGATCACGCCGAGGTCGTTAAGGCGTTTCACCGCTTGTTTGCCCAAGTCGGACAGGCCGTCGAGGGCGTCCGGCGAGTCATTGAAGAACGGCAGTGGCCGCGACGAATCCGCCCAATCGTTGTTGCCCACGTAGCTGAAGCCAAACATGCGCATGCCGCGCGCGGTCCACAGGTCCAGTTGGTTCAGGTCGTGGCCCAAGGGGTAGGCGTTGAGCATGCTGATGAAAATCGCGAACTTGCCTTCGCCGTGCAGGCGCCGGAAGTCGTTAGCGGTGTAGGCGATGGCGACCTGGTTGGGGAAGTCGCGGACCATCCCGGAAATGATCTTGTAGCGGATCTCCTGCTGATTGCGCGCCTCGGCGACGAAACCAGCGGTGGGCTTGTGCGGGGCGTTGCCGCCGTTCCAGATTTCCGGCCAGCCGAAAATGGTCAGCGCGGCGCCGGACAAGCGCCCGCGATTGGCCTTGACCAGGTCGAACTGGCCCTCGCCATCCCTGTCGACCTCATTGCCGGTAGTGCCGAAATCCTGAGGTACGGTGATGTGGCTGTCGAACGACAACAGGTGTTCGTGCAGTTCATCGGCCTGTTGCAGCACCTTGAGCGGGTAGCCGGGGTTATCGCGGAACCAGTGATCCCAAGCGGCCACGCCAGCGGCGGCGCCAATCGCCAAGGCCAGCGGCAGGCCGAGGTACAGGGCCTTTTTCGAACGTGGTTTTGTCATTGCCATCTCAGTCAGGTTCGCCGTCGAGGTGCAGGCGCGGGGCCTTTGCTATCTGGGAAGAACGAGTGGATGGGGGGAGAATTTAGGGGTTTGTGTGTTGATCGTAGTCGTCTGTCAGGGCGCCATCGCTAGCAGGCTAGCTCCCACAGTGGATTTGTGAACGACACAGATCCCCTGTGGGAGCCAGCCTGCTGGCGAAGCTTTTAAATTTATGGGGACAACACTCGTTCTAGCTTGGATAAAGCCTGCTTCATGGCTGACACAGGTAGGGCAATGACGATTTCTCGACGATGGTTCATGGCAGGCCTGGCGCTGACCGGCGCTGCGGTGCCTGCGGCTTTTTATGGGCATCGCGAATGGACGAAGCCGGACCCGACCATCACCCCCGGCGAAGCCTCGTTCGACGTCGCGGACATCGCCGGCCAGCGGTTGGCCAACAGCTTGCGCGGGGTCTGGCAGATTCGCTTCGACGGCCACGACGCCGGCCTCGACGGCTTGCCGCGTGACGGTCTGGAAGTGTTGCTCGACGTCGCCCATAAGGGCCGGGGCGTCAGCGGCTTCCTCGACACCGCCGAACGCTTGCGTTCAGAGCAGACACCGCGTTATCGCATCCTTGGCGACCTGGCCCTGGCCGACTCGGCGCAGTTGAGCTGGCGCCTGCTCGGCGTCGATGGCTCGGTCGACTACGAATTCAGCATGACCCTCGACGAAGTCTGGGCCGCGTTCGGCAATGCCGGCAGCGGCACCCTCAGTGGCCGGGTGCTGCGCCTCGACCGGCCGTTGGCGTTGCTCGCCGAGGACAATCGTTTCGTCGCGATAAAACAACTGTTCCCCGAAGCCCGCGAGCGTACCGGGCTCAATCCGCCGTTGCTGGCGTGGCTGGTGTCGCCGGAACATCGGCTGTTCCACCAGCTCTGGCATGCCTCGCGGGACAAATGGCACACCTTGTCCGCCGACAAACGCAATGCCTTGCGCGGCATCGGTTGGCAACCCGGACCTCGGGATCAGGAGCGCGATGCTCGGGGGCCGCACAAGGACCGTAACGGTTCCGGGGTCGATTTCTTCTTTATGCATCGGCACATGCTGGGGACGGCGCGCTCGCTGCAGGATTTACCGTCCTGGCAACAGTTCCCGTTGCCACAGCCGGAGCTGATCCGTGATCGACTGGGCTTCATCCGCTATCACGATAATCACGACGGCACCGCGTTGCCGCCGACCTGGCTGGCCGAAGGCGATGACGAGTACACCCAGTGGGTCAGCGACCTGAAGACCGCCGAGACCTATCACAGCAATTTCCAGGTGTGGGAGTCGCAGTACCGCGATCCGCGTTACCTGTCGAAGCTGACCTTGGGCCAGTTCGGCTCGGAGGTAGAGCTGGGCCTGCATGACTGGTTGCACATGCGCTGGGCTTCGGTGCCCCGGGACCCGTCCAACGGTCAGCCGGTGCCCATGGCCCGGGATCTGGACGACTTCGCCGGCCGCTGGTTTGCCCCGGAAAACGACTTCCTTGGCGACCCGTTTTCCTCCCATGTGAACCCGGTGTTCTGGCATTTCCATGGCTGGATCGATGATCGCGTCGAGGACTGGTTCCGCGCCCATGAGCGCTTTCATCCGGGTGAAGTCAGCCGCCTGGTCGTCAATGGTGTGCAGTGGTTTGCCCCGGGGCGTTGGGTCGAAATCGCCGATCCCTGGCTCGGTCCGAGCACCCATGGTTGCAGCACCACCCCTGGCTTGCAGCCTGGCAAGTCGGTGGAAATGGACCCGGAAACCATGAAGCTGGCACTGCGCATCACCTTCGGCGAAGACGAAAAGAAACTCGCCGACCTGTTCCGCCGCGTGCCGCAACGGCCGTGGTATGCGCGGCATTTGAAGGCTAAACAAAGCCAGGCTTGAGGCGGGAATTTTCATCGGCAGTGAAGGCCCCATCGCGGGCAAGCCCGCTCCCACAGGTTTTTCGGTGTTCACAGAATCTGTGTTCGCTGAAGATTCCTGTGGGAGCGAGCCTGCTCGCGAAGTGTGCCTGCCAACATCAATGCTGAATGATCTATTGCTTTCGCGAGCAGGCTCGCTCCCACAAGGGGACTTGGGTGTTCACAGAATCTGTGTTCGCTGAAAATTCCTGTGGGAGCGGGCTTGCCCGCGATGGCGGCATTGCAGGCGCTGCAATCACAACGTCTGCCACCCCCCACCCAGGGCTTTGTACAGCGCGATACTCGCTTGCACCCGCGACAGCCGCAGTTGCACGTTCAAATCCTGCGCCGCGTAGAGGGTGCGCTGGGTTTCCAGCACCGTCAGCAAATCTTCGGCCCCGGCCTGATAGCGCTGTTGGGCGATGTCGAACGCGGTCTGCGCCTGGCTCAGTTCCTCGCCTTGCCACTGCCGCTGTTCGTCCAGCCCGCGAATGCTGTTCAGGGCTTTTTCGACGTCGGCGAAGCCGTTGATAATCGCCCCTCGGTAGGTTTCCAGCAGTTCTTCCTGGCGGGCCGTGGCCTTATCCCGTTCGGCGCCGAGGCGACCGTTGTTGAACACCGGCGCCAACAGCCCGGCGGTGAGGTTGTAGAACGGACTGCGCAGCAGGTCACCGGCGCGGTCGGCGCCTGAACCGAGGCTGGCGCTCAAGGTCAGTTTCGGCAGCATCGCCGCCCGGGCCACGTGGACGTCGGCCTGGGCGGCGGCGAGTTGGGCTTCGGCGCGGGCGATGTCCGGGCGGCGGCTGAGCAGTTCGCTGGGCAGGCCGGCGTCGATGCTCGGCCAGTGCAAGCGCTCGAACGGTTCGTCGGCCAGCGCCAGGTTTTGCACCGGTCGCCCGAGCAGCGCGGCCAGGCTGATTCGCGCATCCTCGGCCTGCTGCTGCACCAGCGGCAATTGCCGTTGTTGCGCAGCCACCAGGCTTTTCTGCTGGGCCAGTTCCAGGGCGGTGGCGGAGCCGGAATCAAAACGCGTCTGCACCAGCCGCAACACGCGGCGGGCATTGCCCAGGTTGAGTTCGGCGATGCGGCTCTGCTCGCGCAACGACAGGTTTTGCGCATAGCTGTTGGCGACGCCGCTGAGCAACGTCAGCTCCACCGTGGCCCGGTCCGATTCGCTGGCTTGCAAGGCAAACTGCGCACTGTCACGCAGCGCCCGTTGTCCGCCCCAGAAATCCACCTCGTAGGTGGCGCTCAGGTTGGCGTCGAAGTAGTCCAGGGTTTTATCGCTGCTGTCGGTGTCGAGCTGGCTGTAGCCCTGGCCGCGCAGCAGTTTTTGCCGATTGGCATTCAGCCCGGCGGTGATCTGCGGCAACTGGCTGCCGCCGGCAATCACCGTGCTGGCCTGGGCCTGGCGTACCCGGGCTACGGCGGCGGCGAGGTCATGGCTGCCGACCCGCGACTGTTCGATCAATTGATCCAGTTGCGGGCTGCCGAACTGCGTCCACCATTGGCGATTGTTGCTGGCTGGCAGATCGGTGTGGGGCGATTGCCAGTTCGGAGGCGGGTTGATGCCGCTCTCCGGACGCGGCGCCGGACTGCCACAGGCAGCCAGCAGCAGGCAGAGGGAAAACAGGCTGAGGGACGGCTTCATAGGTCGATCATTCACTGGTAAGGGCCGTGACCGGGTCGAGCCGGGCAGCTTTGCGGGCGGGCATGAAACCGAAGACGACGCCGGTGACCAGCGCGCAGGCAAAGGCACCGACCACCGCCATCAACGAAAATGCCACCGCCACTTCACTGAGGATCAGCACGCCACCCACCAGCAGCGCCAAAGCGATGCCAGCCAGGCCGCCGACCACCGAGAGCATCACCGCCTCGGTGAGAAACTGGCGCAGGATGTCCCGTTGTCGGGCGCCGGTGGCCATGCGAATGCCGATCTCGCGGGTGCGTTCGCGCACGGTCATCAACATGATGTTCATCACCCCGATGCCGCCCACCAGCAGCGAGATCGCGGCGATCGAACCGAGCATCAGCGACAGGGTGTTTTGCGTCCGCGCTTCGGCCTGGATCATCGCCGCGTTGTTGGTCAGTTCGAAATCTTGCTTGCCGTGGTGCAGGCGCAGCATCAATTGCTGGATGGCGTGCTCGGTTTCCTTGACCTTGCGCGCATCGGCGGCGGCAATCGCCACGTATTCCGGATTGTGCGTGCCGAACAGCCGCACGCTGGCGGCGGAGTAGGGCACGGCGATCCGGTCGTCGCTGTCGGAGTCGCCGGAGCTGGCGCCTTTTTCCGCGAGCACGCCGACCACCTGGAACGGTACGTTCTCGATCAGGATGTACTGGCCGATGGGGTTGGCCACGTCCTTGAGCAACTTGTCGCGGACCTTTTTGCCGATCACCGCCACCGCCGCGGCGTTGCGTTCGTCGGCCTCGCTGAAGTAGCTGCCCTCAACCACTGGCCAGTTGAAGATCGCCGGGAAGTTGGTGTCGTTGCCGCCGACGTAGCTCAAGTGGTCGACGTTGCCGAAACGCACGCCGGCTTCGGCGCCGTTGACCGGCATGATCCGCTTGACCTGCGGCAGGCTGGCGAGGGCGGCGACGTCGTCGAGGGTGACGATCCCCGGTGGCGTGCGCGGATTCGGCGCCGAGCCGCTGAGGTAAATGATGTTCGAGCCGAAGGCGCCCATCTGCGCCATGACCTGGCGCTTGCTGCCTTCGCCGACCGCCAGCATCACCACCACCGAGGCCACACCGATGATGATCCCGAGCAGGGTCAGGGCGGTCCTGAATTTGTTGATCCACATCACCCGCCACGCTGCTTGCACCGCATCCACCAGTTCGCCTTTCCAGGCGCCGGTGGCTTCCGCGCCTTCGGCCAGGCGCTTGCGCAAGTCCACCGCTTGCAGGGCGCCGGGGTTGGCCGAAGTCTGGGCTTCGGGATTGTCCCGGGCGCTGTCGCTGATGATCAGGCCGTCGCGGATCTCGATGATGCGCTTGGCCCGCGCCGCCACTTCGCGGTCGTGGGTGATGAGGATCACCACGTGGCCCTGGCTCGCCAGTTCGTCGAGCAGGGTCATGACCTCGGCGCCGCTGTGGCTGTCGAGGGCGCCGGTGGGCTCGTCGGCGAGGATGATGTGGCCGCCGTTCATCAAGGCCCGGGCGATCGACACCCGTTGCTGCTGGCCGCCGGACAATTGATGCGGACGATTGCCGGTGCGCGTGGCGAGGCCGAGGCGCTCGAGCAGGGCGGCGGCGCGGGCGTGGCGGGCGGCGGCGGGGGTGCCGGCGTAGATCGCCGGCATCTCGACGTTTTCCTGGGCCGAGCCGGACGGGATCAAGTGATAACCCTGGAACACAAAACCGAAGGCTTCACGGCGCAGCCACGCCAGTTCATCGCTGTCGAGGCCGGCGACGTTTTCCCCGGCGAATCGGTACTCCCCCGAACTGGGGCGGTCGAGGCAACCGAGGATGTTCATCAAGGTCGATTTGCCGGACCCGGATGCACCGACGATGGCCACGAACTCGCCGGCATGGATCGCCAGGTCGATGCCGCGCAGCACTTGCACCTCCGGGGCGTCGCCGCCGCCGTAGACCTTGCGAATGTCTTGCAGGTCGATCAGGGGCGTGAGCATTCAGCCGCCACTCCCGTCGGCCGGGCCGATCAACAGGTGATCGCCTTCCTGCAAGCCGTCGAGGATCTGCACCCGCAAGCGGTCACTGATGCCGGTGCGCACTCTGCGCTGTTCGACGCGACCGTTCTGCGCCACCACTTGGGCGATCTGCGCGTCGCTTGTCGTACCCGGTTGCAGCGCGGCGATGGGCGCGGTGAGCACATCCTTGGCCTGTTCGGCGACGAAAAACACCTGGGTGGTCATCTCCGCCATCAGCGCGTTGTCCGCGTTGTCGACGTCGAGCAACACGGTGTAGAGCACCACCCGTGCGCTGCCGCTTTTGCTCGAACTGGCGGGGCTGCCGCCGCCCTGGCTGGTCTGGTCGAGGGGCTTGGGCGGCACCGGCAGAATCTGCCGCACGGTGCTGCTCCAGCGTCGGCTGCCGCCGCTGAGGGTGGTGAAGTACGCGGTCATGCCCGGTTTGACGTGGCCGATATCGGCTTCCGAGACTTCCGCCCACACGGTCATCGGCGACAGCTTGGCGATGCGCAGGATCAGCGGCGTTTGCTGTTGCGCGTTGAGGGTCTGGCCTTCCCGGGCGTCAAGGGCGACCACGGTGCCGGCCATCGGCGCGTAGATGCGGGTGTAGCCGAGTTCGGCCTGGTCGCTGCGCAAACTGGCTTCGGCCTGGCGGATCTGCGCCTGGAACATTTCGATCCGCGCCTGGGTCGCGCGCAATTCAGCCTGGGCGGTTTGCACGTCTTCCTCGCGGGTCGCGCCGCCGGCGGCGAGGTGCTGCTGACGCTGGTATTTCTGCTGCGCCAATTGATGCAGGGCGCGCTGCTCTTGCAGCTGGGCCTTGAGGTTCTCGATGGAGAAACGCCCGGCATCGAGTTTCGCCTGTTGCGTCGACGGGTCGATTTCCACCAGTAACTGACCTTCCTTGACCACATCGCCGACTTCGACGGAAATCTTGTGGATCTGCCCCGACGCCTGGGCGCCGACGTCGACATAACGGCGCGGCTGCAAGGTGCCGAGCGCGGTGACGCTGCTTTCGATGTCGCCCCGGCTGACTTGCACGGTGGCGAACTGATCCCGCCCCGGCGGCAGGATTTGCCAGGCAGCCACGGCGATAACAGGGATCAGGCACAGCGCGACCAGCAGGGCGCGTCGGGTGGTGCGGGGACGTTTCATGCAGGGTTCCGGCCAATGGAAGTCGACCCGTCGTTCAGCGGCGGAGTCAACAACGCCATGGGCTGAACGCTGTCGACAAGCGACAGACACGGGGAGCTGATCTGTAAACGAGAACAGCACCGAGGAATTTAAGCGCCGACACATGGGGTAACAGGTCCAGGCGGCGACTATTTATCGGGCAATTCGAAGCAACACTTTAAATCTATATGAGAATTACTATAAATTACGCGCTCGAATTGCCACTATCGTGCCACTGCCGATCTCCGGCACGCGCCGAGTCGGGCACAGGGACAGAAAACCGCACGCCGTTGCGGCCGGGAGTCATGTTGGAAAACTACTATCGCGAGCTGGTGTGTTTCCTCAACGCCAAGCTGGGCAACCGCCAGGTGGCCGAAGATGTGGTGCATGACGCGTATCTGCGGGTGCTGGAACGGTCCAGCGACACGCCGATCGAGCAGCCCCGGGCGTTTCTCTATCGCACGGCGTTGAACCTGGTGATCGACGACCATCGCCGCAATGCCCTGCGCCAACTCGAATCCCTCGACGTGCTCGACAACGAAGAGCGCTACTTCTCGCCGTCGCCGCACAACTGCCTCGATCACGATCAGCGCCTGGCGATGTTGCAACGGGCCCTGGCCGAATTGCCCCGGTTGTGCCGCGAAAGTTTTCTGCTGCGCAAGATCGATGGCTTGTCCCATCCGGAAATCGCCGAGCAACTGGGTATTTCCCGGGCACTGGTGGAAAAACACATCGTCAATGCCATGAAGCATTGCCGCTTGCAGATGCGCCAATGGGACGGCCATTGATCCCAAGCTGTTAAATTTTATTTCATCGTCCTCGTTCCTACTCAACAGACGACCTGCTGTCCCGCACAAGGACGGTCCGGTTACCCAGGCTTTTCGTGCCCTGTTGAGGGGCTTATCCAGAGGACACTGGAAATGACACAGGCAATTGCATCGCCCATCGTTCACGACCTGATTGGCGTCGGTTTCGGCCCTTCGAACCTGGCGCTGGCCATCGCGTTGCAAGAGCGCGGACGCCAGCAGGGCGAGCTGGATGTGCTGTTCCTCGACAAGCAGGCCGACTATCGCTGGCACGGCAACACCCTGGTGACCCAGAGCGAGTTGCAGATTTCCTTCCTCAAGGACCTGGTGACCCTGCGCAACCCGACCAGCCCGTATTCCTTCGTCAACTACCTCAAGCACCACGGGCGCCTGGTGGACTTCATCAACCTCGGCACCTTCTACCCGTGCCGCATGGAGTACAACGACTACCTGCGCTGGGTCGCCGGGCAGTTCACCGAACAGAGCCGCTACGGCGAAGAAGTGCTGACCATCGAGCCGGTGCTGGACAACCAGCAGGTCGAGGCGCTGCGGGTGATTTCCCGCGACACCCAGGGCCAGCAGCATGTGCGCGTGGCCCGTTCGGTGGTCGTCAGTGCTGGCGGCACCCCGCGTATTCCGGAAGCGTTCAAGGCGCTGAAAGATGACGGCCGGGTGTTCCACCATTCCCAGTACCTGGCGCGCATGGCCCAGCAGCCGTGCGTGAACAACCAGCCGATGAGCATCGCGATCATTGGCGGTGGGCAGAGCGCGGCGGAAGCCTTTATCGATCTCAACGACAGCTACCCGTCGGTGCAGGTCGACATGATCCTGCGCGGCTCGGCGTTGAAGCCGGCGGATGACAGCCCGTTCGTCAACGAAGTGTTCTCGCCGGAGTTCACCGACCTGGTGTTCCAGCAAGCCAGCAGCGAACGCGAGCGCCTGGTCAACGAGTACCACAACACCAACTATTCGGTGGTGGACATCGACCTGATCGAACGCATCTACGGCATCTTCTACCGGCAGAAAGTCTCGGGCATCGCCCGCCATGCGTTCCGCACCCTGACCACCATCGAGAGCGCCACCGCCACCGAGCGCGGCATCGAGCTGGCGGTGCGCAACAACGCCACCGGTGAAGTGAGCGTGCGCACCTACGATGCCGTGGTGTTGGCCACCGGTTACGAGCGGCAGATGCATCGCCAGTTGCTGGAACCGCTGGCGCAGTATTTGGGTGATTTTGAAGTGGATCGCAACTACAAACTGATCACCGACGAGCGCTGCAAGGCCGGCCTGTACATGCAGGGCTTCTGCCAGACCAGCCATGGCTTGAGCGACACGCTGCTGTCGATCCTGCCGATCCGCGCCGATGAAATTGCCGGCTCGCTGTACGAGCATGGCAAGCATCGGGGCAATGGCCGGTCGGTGCTGGAGTTGTTGTTGGCGACGGCCAGCTAAGACCTTGTGGTGAGGGGGCTTGCCCCCGTTCGGCTGCGAAGCAGTCGTAAAATCAATGAATGCGGTCTTGCTGATACATCGCATTTGTCGGTTTTGGGGGCGCTTCGCACCCCAACGGGGGCAAGCCCCCTCGCCACAGAGTTATGATCATTGCCGGGTCGCTGTACGAGCATGGCAAGCATCGGGGCATGGCCGGTCGGTGCTGGAGTTGTTGTTGGCGACGGCCAGCTAAGACCTTGTGGTGAGGGGGCTGCCCCCGTTCGGCTGCGAAGCAGTCGTAAAATCAATGAATGCGGTCTTACTGATACATTGCATTTGTCGGTGTTAAGGGCGCTTCGCACCCCAACGGGGGCAAGCCCCCTCGCCACAGAGTTATGATCATTGCCGGGTCGCTGTATGATCATGGCAAGCATCGGGGCAATGGCCGGTCGGTGCTGGAGTTGTTGCTGGCGACGGCCAGCTAGGACCTTGTGGTGAGGGGGCTTGCCCCCGTTCGGCTGCGAAGCAGTCGTAAAATCAATGAATGCGGTCTTGCTGATACATTGCATTTGTCGGTTTTAAGGGCGCTTCGCACCCCAACGGGGGCAAGCCCCCTCGCCACAGAGTTATGATCATTGCCGGGTCGCTGTATGAGCATGGCAAGAATCGGGGCATGGCCGGTCGGTGCTGGAGTTGTTGTTGGCGACGGCCAGCTAAGACCTTGTGGTGAGGGGGCTTGCCCCCGTTCGGCTGCGAAGCAGTCGTAAAATCAATGAATGCGGTCTTACTGATAAATGCATTTGTCGGTTTTAGGGGCGCTTCGCACTCCATCGGGGGCAAGCTCCCTCGCCACAGAGTAATGATCATCCTGAACCCTTCCTGAAGAACCCGCCGATTCCCCCGGCACTCGCCCAGGCTTCGTTTACTCTGCACAAATCGCGGCGTAAGCTCCGCGCGTTTTCATCCATTACGGAGACCCACAGTGGGTACTTGTTCGAGTGACAGTCGTCAGCCGGTTTCGATAACCGGCCACTTCCCGGCAAGATAACGCGCCCCTGTTTTGCGCCGTTGTCTCGCCGTATAGCGAGCAGCGGCATCCCGATCGCGACCTAAATCCTGGTCCGCGTCCCGACGTCCTCTCATCGACGCTGAACCCTGCGTGATGTTCGACTTTCCGTCGTCATCGCCACGCTCGTGCATGCCTGCTCGACGGTTTCCCGGCTGACCAGAGGGGAACAGCCATGAAACTCACCCTGTTGAAAGAGTTCTTCGCAGGCTTCCTGCGCACCCGCCACTTCGCCCGGCATTTCCGGCGCCTGGCGCTGTTGGAAAGCTTCACCGACACCAGCGTCAGCCGCGAAGTGCCGCCGACCTTGGCGCAGACTTTGGTAACGGCGGCCAACAACGACATCGGCCATCTGCTGCTGCAACTGGCCAGCCACAGCGACGGCCTGAGCGAGGCGGAAGCGGAGGCCAAGCGTGAGCAGTTCGGCTTGAACGAAGTCGAGCACGAGCAACCGCTGCCCTGGTGGACCCACTTGTGGCACTGCTACAAAAACCCGTTCAACCTGTTGCTGACCTTGCTGGCGGTGATTTCCTGGCTGACCGAAGACCTGAAAGCCGCTGTGGTGATTTTCTCCATGGTGGTGCTGTCGACGCTGCTGCGCTTCTGGCAGGAAACCAAGTCGAACCAGGCCGCCGATGCGCTGAAGGCGATGGTCAGCAACACGGCCACGGTGATGCGTCGCGGTGACGATGGCCCCCGTCGTGGCGAGGTCGCCATCAAGCAACTGGTGCCGGGGGACCTGATCGTGCTCTCGGCGGGCGACATGATTCCCGCCGACTGCCGGGTGCTCAACGCCAAGGACCTGTTCGTCAGCCAAGCGGCGATGACCGGTGAATCGATGCCCGTGGAAAAATTCCCCCGTCAACAGGACGGCGAGACGCGCAATCCGCTGGACCTCGACAACATCCTGTTCATGGGCACCAACGTGGTCTCCGGCACGGCTATCGCGGTGATCCTCACCACCGGCAACAGCACCTATTTTGGCGCGCTGGCGCAACGGGTCAGTGCCACCGACCGCGCGCCGACCTCGTTCCAGACCGGGGTCAATAAAGTCAGCTGGCTGTTGATCCGTTTCATGTTCGTGATGGCGCCGCTGGTGCTGTTCATCAACGGCTTCACCAAGGGCGACTGGACCGAAGCGCTGCTGTTCGCGCTGTCGATTGCCGTCGGCCTGACCCCGGAAATGCTGCCGATGATCGTCACCTCGACCCTGGCCAAGGGCGCGGTATTTCTGTCGCGCAAAAAAGTCATCGTCAAGCGCCTCGACGCGATCCAGAATTTCGGCGCCATGGACGTGCTGTGCACCGACAAGACCGGCACCTTGACCCAGGACAAGATTTTCCTCGCCCGGCATGTGGACGTTTGGGGCGAGGAGTCCGATGACGTGCTGGAAATGGCCTACCTCAACAGCTACTACCAGACCGGGCTGAAAAACCTGCTGGACGTGGCGGTGCTCGAACACGTGGAAGTGCACCTCCAGTTGAAGGCTGGCACAGCGTTCCGCAAGGTCGATGAAGTGCCGTTCGACTTCACCCGGCGGCGCATGTCGGTGGTGGTGGCCGAGCGCGAACAGTCGCCGCTGCTGATCTGCAAAGGCGCGGTGGAAGAAGTGCTCGCGGTGTGCAATCGGGTGCGCCATGGCAACGCCGAAGAAACCTTGAGCGCTGAACTGCTGGCGCGGATTCGCCAGGTCACCGCACAGTTCAACGCCGAAGGCCTGCGGGTGGTGGCGGTGGCGGCGCGGGTCATGGAACTGGGGCGTGACACCTTCAGCCTGGCGGACGAACAGCAACTGACGCTGATCGGCTATGTGGCGTTTCTCGATCCACCCAAGGACAGCACCGCCCCGGCGCTCAAGGCCCTGGCCGCCCACGGCGTGGCGGTGAAAGTGCTGACCGGCGACAACGAATTGGTGACCGCGAAAATCTGCCGCGAAGTGGGTCTGCAGCAGCAAGGTCTGCTGATGGGCAACGACATCGAGGGCATGAGCGATGCCGAACTGGCGCTGGCGGTGGAAAGCTGCAACGTGTTCGCCAAACTGACCCCGTCGCACAAGGAGCGCATCGTGCGGTTGCTCAAGGGCAACGGCCATGTGGTCGGTTTCATGGGCGACGGCATCAACGACGCCCCGGCGCTGCGCACGGCCGACATCGGCATCTCGGTGGACAGCGCCGTGGACATCGCCAAGGAAGCGGCGGACATCATCCTCCTGGAAAAAAGCCTGATGGTCTTGGAGGAGGGCGTGCTGGAAGGGCGGCGGACCTTCGCCAACATGCTCAAGTACATCAAGATGACCGCCAGTTCCAACTTCGGCAATGTGTTCTCGGTGCTGGTGGCCAGCGCGTTCATCCCGTTCCTGCCGATGCTGCCGATGCACCTGCTGGTGCAGAACCTGCTCTACGATATTTCGCAGATCGCCATCCCGTTCGATCACGTCGATGACGAAATGCTGAGTAAACCGCAGCGCTGGCAACCGGCGGACGTCGGGCGCTTCATGCTGTTCTTCGGCCCGATCAGTTCGATCTTCGATATCACCACGTTTGCGCTGATGTGGTACGTATTCGACGCCAACACCCCGGATCACCAGACTTTGTTCCAGTCCGGCTGGTTCGTGGTCGGGCTGCTGACCCAGACGTTGATCGTGCACATGATCCGCACGCCAAAGATTCCGTTCCTGCAAAGCCGCGCGGCCATGCCGTTGATGGTGATGACCGGGATCATCATGGCGGTGGGGATTTTCCTGCCGATGGGCCCGTTGGCGCATTACTTCAAGTTGCAGGCATTGCCGTCGCTGTACTTCGTGTTTTTGCCGGTGATTTTGCTGGCGTACATGGGCTTGACCCAGGCCGTGAAGGGTTTTTACATCCGTCGGTTTGGTTGGCAGTGACGCCGGTGAGGCGGGTTTTTGTGCTGAGGATCGAGGTCTTCGGTGAAACTTCCTACACTTGAAAGGGCGCTGGTGTATTTTGGGCGACGCGACGACAGGTCGGTATTGCCGTCGGTGTGCGCGACATGGACGGAGGTCGGCGTGTCTTACAGGGGTTTTTATGCTTAAAGCGTTGGTGGTAGACGATCATCCGTTTATTCGCTCATCGGTGAAGATGCTCCTCAAACAACAGCAGTTTGAGGTGGTCGCCGAGGCGGACAACGGCGCCGATGCATTGCAGTTGGCCCGTGAGCACGATCCGGATTTGATCGTGCTCGACATCGCCATGCCCAAGCTCGATGGCCTGGAGGTCATCAGCCGCATGGCGGCGCTGAAGCTCAAGAGCAAAATCCTGGTGCTGACCTCGCAGTCGGCGCAGTTCTATTCCATGCGCTGCATGAAGGCCGGCGCGGCGGGCTACATTTCCAAGACCAGCGACCTGGACGAGTTGGTCAAGGCGATCAAGGCGATCAAGGCGGTCATGGACGGCTACACCTTCTTTCCCAACCTGGCCACCAGTTCGGTGCGCCGCAGCGATGTCGAGGCCACGGACCTGGAACTGATCCAGAGCCTGTCCGACCGTGAGCTGATGATTCTGCAACAGCTGTCCCATGGCTTGAGCAACAAGGAGATCGGCGACGCCATGTTGTTGAGCAACAAGACCGTGAGCACCTACAAGACCCGCTTGATCGAGAAACTCAACGTCAAGTCGGTGGTGTACCTGGCCGATTTCGCCAAGCGCAACAACCTGATCTAGATGAAGCCTTTCTTGCGCAAATGGCTGTTGGGACTGTGCCTGGTCGCAAGCCTGAACTCGGCGTGGGCCGCGCCTGCAGCGGAACAGTTCCAGTTGCTCGGGCGTTCGAGTGTCGACGAATACCGTGTTCCCCTGGATGAACCGGACTGGCGCTGGCTGCGGGCCAAGTCAACGCTGGTGCTGGGCGCGTCGACGCCGGACTACGCGCCGTTCGGCATGGTCAGCAACGGCGCCGACTACGAAGGCCTGACCGCCGATTACGCGCAGTTGCTCGGGCAGTTGCTGCATGTTCGAGTGGAGGTGCGCCGGTACGCGTCGCGCAGTGACGTGCTGGCCGCGCTCAAGCGCGGCGAGGTGGACCTGGTGGGCACCGCCAACGGTTATGAGGCGGATGACCCGCAACTGGCGTTGTCCGACGCGTACGCCGAAGACCAGCCGACCCTGGTCACCCGGATCGGTGACAGCCAGCACCTGACCCCGGACCTGGCCGACAAGAACGTCGCCATGCTCTACCACTACCTGCCACCGGAAGCGGTCAAGGCGTTCTACCCCAAGGCCAAATTGCAGCTGTACCCATCGACCCTCAGCGCGATTGGCGCCGTGGCCTTCGGGACGGCGGACGTGTACCTGGGCGACGCTATCAGCGCCCACTACCTGATCAGCAAGAACTACCTGAACAACGTGCAGCTGGCTGATTTTTCGCGCATGGAAGTCAGCAACTTTTCTTTCGCCCTGGCCCGCGACAACCCGCCGCTGCTGCGGATCGTCAACGCCGCGCTGGCGGTGATTCCCACCAGCGAGCGCATGAGCATCCTACGTCGCTGGAGTGCCGGCGGCGCGGGCATGCCGGGCCAGCAGAACCTGCATTTCAGCGACAGTGAGCAGCGCTGGATGGACCAGCATCCACGGTTGCGGGTGGCCATCGACGAGAGCTTCCTGCCGTTGTCGTTTTTCGACCAGGACGGCCAGTTCCGAGGCGTCAGCGCCGACGTGCTGGCCAAGGTCGCGCTGCGTACCGGGTTGAAATTCGACATCCGCCGCGCCGAGAACGTGGCGCAGATGGTCGAGCAGATCCGCAGCGGTGAGGCCGACCTGCTGATGACCCTGACCCCCAGCACCGAGCGCGAGGGTTCGCTGCGGTTTACCCGGCCTTATCTGAACACGCCGTTCGTGCTGGTCAGCCGTTCGGGCCAGGACAACCCCGGCACCCTGGATGACATGAAGGGCAAACGCCTGGCGTTGATCGAAGGCAGTCCGGTGCGGGATCTGCTGGTCGAGCGCTACCCGAACATCACCTTGGTCAGCGCGAAAAACGCGCAGCAAGCCATGGCACTGGTGGCCAACGGCGAGGCTGATGCGACCGTCAATGCGTTGATTGCCGCGCGCTACATGATTTCCCGGCAATACCGCGATCGTCTGCGCATCACCAGCACCGTCGGCACTAGCTCGGCGCGCGTTGGCTTCGCCACGGCGCGCGGTTCCCTGGAGCTGTATTCGATCCTCGACAAAGCGCTGCTGAGCATCCCGCCGGAAGAGATGGACGAAGTCACCAACCGCTGGCGCAGCGAAATCGTGGTGGACGACAGTTATTGGCTGCGCAACCGCAGCGCGATCATTCAGGGCTTTGCGCTGGCGGCGCTGTTGCTGCTGGTGGCGTTGGGCTGGATCGCCTATTTGCGGTGGCTGATGCGCCAGCGACGGCAGGCGGAAATCGCCCTCAACGACCAACTGGAATTCATGCGCGTATTGATCGACGGCACGCCGCACCCGATCTACGTGCGCGACCGCGAAGGCCGTTTGCTGATCTGCAATGCCGGGTACCTGGAGGTGTTCGGCGTCGAGCGTGACGCGGTGATCGGCAAGACCGTGGTCGACGGCGTGCTGAAGAATGGTGACGAAGCCGCCGCGTACCACGCCGACTATCTACAGGTGATGCAGGAAGGCGTGCCCCGGGTCCAGGACCGCAGCCTTACCCTGGCCGACCGTACCTTGACGATTTACCACTGGATGCTGCCGTATCGCGGCAGCGACGGCGCCGTCAGCGGCATGATCGGCGGCTGGATCGACGTCAGCGAGCGCCAGCGTTTGCTGGAGCAACTGCGGATCGCCAAGGACGACGCCGACGACGCCAACCGCGCCAAGACCACATTCCTGGCGACCATGAGCCATGAAATCCGTACGCCGATGAACGCGGTGATCGGCATGCTCGAACTGGCGATGAAAAAGGCCGATCAAGGGGTGATGGACCGCGTCGCCATCGAAGTTGCTTCCGGTGCCGCCCAGGGATTGCTGGAACTGATCGGCGACATTCTCGACATCGCCCGCATTGAATCCGGGCGCTTGTCGCTGACGCCGCAGCGGGCCAACCTGGCTGAATTGGTGGAATCGGTGGTGCGGGTTTTCGAGGGCCTGGCGCGGCAGAAACAACTGCGGCTGGTGCTGGAACTGGACGCCGGGACCAACCAGGCGGTGCTGATCGATCCGCTGCGTTTCAAGCAGGTGGTGTCCAACCTGTTGAGCAACGCGATCAAGTTCACCGAGCGCGGCGAAGTGCGGCTGCGGGTCGAGGCCGAGGCCGGGCGCGACGACGAGCGCCTGGCGCTGCGGCTGCGGGTCGAGGACAGCGGCTGCGGTATTTCTGCCGAAGATCTGCAACGCTTGTTCAGCCCCTTCACCCAGGCCAGCAACCAGCCGCACTCGGCGCGCGGTGGCTCCGGGCTCGGCTTGGTGATCAGTCGCACGCTGTGCGAAATGATGGGCGGCCGACTGACCATGACCAGCACCCTGGGGCAGGGCACTCAGGTCGAGGTGAGGCTCGAGTTGCCGATCTTGCAACCGTTGGATCAGCCGCTGATACCTGAGGCCGGGCCGGTGGTCGCGCCCCGGGCCCTGAACATTTTGGTGATCGACGATTACCCGGCCAATCGCCTGTTATTGACCCAGCAACTCAACTACCTGGGGCATCGGGTCACGGACGCCGAAGACGGCGCCCAGGGCTTGCGCGCCTGGCGCGATCAAGCGTTCGACGTGGTGATCACCGACTGCAATATGCCGATCATGAACGGCTATGAACTGGCCCGCGCCATCCGCGAGGAAGAACGCGCCCAGGGTCTGGAGCCGGGTTTGATCCTCGGCTTCACCGCCAACGCCCAGCCGGAAGAAATAGAACGCTGTCGCTTGGCCGGGATGGACGATTGCCTGTTCAAACCGATCAGCCTCAAGGACCTCAACGGGCGGTTGGCCACGGTTGCGTCAAACCCGGTCGAAGGGTTGGACGCCGATCCGAGCCCTACCATCGCCGACGACATCGACCTCGGCAGTCTCGAACAATTGACCCGTGGCGATGAAGCCTCGCTCAACAGCCTGCTCGGCGACCTGGCTCGCAGCAATGCCGAGGACATGGCGCGGCTCATGCGTTTGTTCACTCAGCATGACGTGCCAGGCTTGGCGGACGTGGCGCACCGGGTCAAGGGCGGCGCGCGGATCATCAAGGCCCATGGGTTGATCCAGGCCTGCGAAGACCTGGAGTGGGCGTGCAATGGCCTCGATTCGGCGGCGTTGACCGAAGCGGTGGATACGTTGCAGCAGGCCATGGAGCGTTTGGCCGAGCGCTTGGAACGCTTTCAGGACTGAGTCCTCGCCCGCGTAGCCCGCCATGGGCTCGTGGGAAATTTCCTACAAACGTACGGAATAGTCCTACTTAGAAAACAGCTGCACCTCTCTAGATTGGCGCCTCGCCCTGAACCCATGAACGCCCTTGCGTGCGCGGCGGGTTCGTTTGATGTCGTCAACGTCCACGCCGTGAAAGGGCGTGATTGAGGTCTTTATATGAATTCCGTCCTCCCTCCGTTTCCCACTGTCCTGGCCCTGTCGCCGCTGACCGTTGCCCTGGCCCTGCTCATGCCGGTACAGGCGTTTGCCTACACCGCGAATGTCAACGGGGGCGCGGTGGTGCATGACGAAATCGTCGACACGGGCACACAGTCCATTGGCACCAACGGCACGGCCCATGCCACCACGGTAAGCGGCAGCGGATCGCAAAGCGTGTTCCAGAACGGCGTGACTTACGACACGCGGGTGGAAGGTGCGACCCAGAATGTGTCCAGTGGCGTCAGCTTCGGGACGGTGGTCAACGCCGGCGGCTTGCAAGCGGTCAGCGCCAGCGGCGTGGCCCATGACACCGTGCTCAATGCCAGCCGCCAGACCGTCACGCGCTCCATCGCCAATGGCACCCTGATCAACCAGGGCAGTGTGCAGAGCCTCGATGTGATGGCTCACGCCACCGCGACCGTGATCAATCAGGGCGGCTTGCAGGCGCTGTCGAACATGGCGATCGCCGATGGCACGTTGATTCATGCCGGTGGCGAGCAGACTATCCGCCGTGGCGTGCTCGGCGGTGCGGTGGCCAACGACACCCAAGTGCAGGGTGGCGTCCAGAGCGTGTACGACACCGGCACGGCCAACAACAGCACGGTCAGTGCCGGCGGCCAGGTCAACCTGTACAACGGCGCCCAAGCCAATGGCCTGCGGGCGGACAGCGGCGGCCAGGTCAACATCATGGAAAACGGCGTTCGGACGGCGGATTCGTTGCACCTGGACGGCGGTCGCCTGGCATTTGTACCCAGCACCGACGGCTCGTTCAAAACCTTCACCGTCGAGGCCTTGTCGGGCAGTGGCAGTCTGCTGATGAACACTGACCTGGCCAGTCAGCAAGGGGATTTGCTGGTGGTGCAGGGCGCGGGCATGGCGTCGGGGGATCATCAGTTGATCGTCGCTGATTCCGGTCATGAACCGGCCCGAGGCGATGGTCGCGTGAGGTTGGTGGGCACCGACGGCGGCAGTGCCAAGTTTGCCTTGTACGGGGGCCATGTCGACGCCGGCGCCTTCCGCTACGCCTTGCAGCAGCAAGGCAACGATTGGTGGTTGGCCAGTGCCGGGGCGATCCCGGTTGATCCCGGCACGCCGGTACAACCGCCGCCGGGCAAACCCGCGCCGGAGACACTGTCGAAAGGCGCCAACGCAGCGATCGCCGCGCAAACCGCCGGGGTCACCCTGTGGAATGCGCAAATGAATGCCTTGGTCAAACGCCTCGGTGAGCTGCGCATGGGCGAAGACGACGGCGGCGTCTGGACCCGGGCCATCGGCAAGCGTTTCGATGTCAGCGAGAACGCCAGCCGGGCCTATAGCCAGGAGGTGACGGGCGTCGAGGTCGGTGCCGACAAGGCGATTCACCTCGACAGTGGCAAGGTATATGTCGGGGGCATGGTCGGCACGGCCCGTTCCGACCTGGATCTCGGCGAAGGGGCGTCGGGTAACATCGACAGCACGATGTTCGGCGTCTATGCCACGTACTTGCACGACAACGGGGTGTATGTGGACAGCGTGTTGAAGTACAGCCGTTTCGACAATGACATCAAGCTGTCGAGCAACCTCGGCGACGCGGTGAAAGGTTCCTACACCAGCCATGGCGTGGGGGCGGACATTGAAGTGGGCAAGCACATCACCCTGGGCGATGGCTGGTTCGTCGAGCCACAACTGGAGCTCACCGCGACACGTACCCAAGGCGCGAGCTACACCGCCAGCAATGGCCTGAAGGTCAAGGCCGATGACATGGATTCCCTGCAAAGCCGCGTCGGTTCGCTGTTTGGCCGCAGCCTGGCGCTGAGTAACGGCATGCAGGCCCAGCCCTACGTCAAGGCGTCCTACATCACCGAACATGTCGGCAGCAGCCGGGTCAGCGTCAACGGCAATCGGCTGGATGCCGAGTTGCCCGGCAATCGTGTGGAACTGGGCTTCGGCGGCGTGTTGCAGGTCAGCGCCAGGAGCAAGATTGCCCTCGACGCCGAATACGCCAAGGGCAACGACATCGAGCAGCCTTGGGGGGTGAACCTGGGTTATCGCTACCTGTGGTAGATCCATGTCCGTTGCGGCATGAATGGCTGTGGGTGGCCCTGATTTTGTGGGATTTGGGAAATTTCCTACAAGGTTTCGGAAGTTTCCTAAATAGCTGGGGCTGCGTTTCTTGGACAATCCATGGCTCCTGCCCACCACGAGACGTGCCTCATGCCCAACCTGCCCTTGCGAGTATTGGTCCTTGAAGATCACCCGTTCCAGCGTTCGGTGGCGGTGAGCCGGCTCAAGACCCTGGGTTGCCACGACGTGTTCGCGGCGGCCGACGGCGCCGAGGCGCTGCGGGTGTTGGACGACGTCGGCCCGGTGGACATCGCCCTGTGTGATTTGCAGATGGACGGCATGGACGGCCTGGAGTTTCTGCAACGGGTCGGCGCCTCGGGGCAGGTGGGGTCGATCATCATCAGCAGCTCGCTGTCGGTCGACCTGCGCCGTACGGTGCAGCAGATCGTTGCGTTGTTGGGGTTGCAGTGGCTCGGCGACTTGGGCAAACCCTTGCAGGATCAGGCGCTTGATCAGTTGTTGAAAAAACACTTGAAGGCACCTGAGGCACTGTCGCCCCGGCCGGAACCGCAGCCGCCGGCCAGCGAGGCCGAGGTGCGGCGGGCCTTGGCCAACGGCGAATTGCAGGCGTTTTACCAGCCCAAGTTCAATCTGCACACCGATGAGGTGTGCGGCGTTGAAGTGTTGGTCCGCTGGGTCCAGCCGGGCCAAGGCGTGATATCTCCCGCGGTGTTCATGCCGGTGCTGGAGCGCTGTGGCTTGATCGACGAAATGCTATTCACGCAGATGGATCAAGTGCTGAGTCTGCAATCCCGGGCCCGGCAGCAGGGGTTTGCGTTGAACGTGGCGTTTAACCTGCACGCCTCGCAGCTGGCCAATGCCGACCTGTCCTCAAGTATCAAGGCGCTGTTGGTGCGCCACGGCGCGTCCGGCGCTGGGGTGACCTTCGAACTCACGGAAAGTGGCCTGCTGGAAGCCCCGGTCACCAGCCTGGAAAGCCTGGTGCGCCTGCGGATGATGGGGTGTCGGTTGTCGATCGACGATTTCGGCGCGGGGTTTTCCTCGTTGCAGCGCTTGTGTCAGTTGCCGTTCAACGAAATCAAGCTCGATGGCGAATTCGTCCGCAGCCTGGAGCGCGAGCCGCGCTGCCGTGCCGTCATCAGCAGCACCCTGGCCCTGGGCGAGACCCTGGGCATGTCGGTGGTCATCGAAGGCATCGAAACCCGCGCTCAGCGTGAGCACTTGCTGGAACTGGGTTGCACCTTGGGCCAGGGCTATCACTTTGCGCGACCCATGAACGGCGAGGACCTGCTGGAATGGTTGCAGACGCGTCGGGAGGCGCCGTCCATCCTTTGAACCTTTGTAGGCTCCGTCTGACACGGCGTTTTCGGATTAGTCCTACAGAAAAACCCGGGCGTCTCCCTTAGGCTCGCCACCTCTTTGCATCGCGCGGGTGAAACACCTGCCCACCTTATTTTTCAGACTGGATGCTTACTGTGTCGAACAAAGCGCTGCGTATCTTGATCGCCGACGAGCAACATTTTCACCGCATGAAAATCGAGCGGTTGTTCAATCAACTGGATTACTACCGGATCGCCCCCGTGCGCACGCTCAACGAAATGTTGAACCTGACCGAGTACGGCTGCGAGCCGTTCGACCTGGTGCTGATCAACGCCGCGCTGGCCGACGCCGCCCTCGATCTCCGGGGCTTTTTCCGTAACCATCCCGGCGTGCGACATGCCTGGGTCTACAACGCGGGAGAGGCCTTTTTGGCGGTCGCCCAGGATCGCGAGCGAGGCTCACTGGAGTTCAGCCAGAGCACGCTGCCGGAGATCGCGCTCATTCGTCAGCTGATGCGCCGGGTCGACCCGCTGCTCACGCCGCACTACCTCGCTCAACGCAGCCTGTGCTGAGCCCCGTCACCCCTACCATTCGTCGCTACTGTCAGATCTGACAGGTAGTTGCCCGCCACCGTCCGTGCGAGAGTCTCAGCGCAGCCTTTGTGTCGACGGCCCTGCCGGGCACTGCGCTGAGCGGCGTCCATCGTCGATTTTTCACTGGGAGTTTTCATGATGAAAGTGCTGATTGTTGACGATCATCCGGTCATACGCGCCGCCATCAAAATGATCCTCAAACAAGAGCAGGTCGAGGTCATTTATGAAGCGTCCAATGGCGTCGACGCGGTACAAACCATCCGCGAACACTCCCCTGACCTGGTGATCCTCGATCTGGTGATGCCCGGCCTCGACGGGCTGGACGTGCTAGCGCGAATCAAGGCGCTGAACAGTCATGTGCGCAGCCTGGTCTTTACCTCACAGGACGCCAGTTTCTACCTCAATCGCTGCATGCGCGCCGGGGCCCTGGCCTATGTGGCCAAGGTCAATCACTTGCAGGAGCTGCAAAAGGCGATCCGCGCGGTGATGTCTGGCTACACGTATTACCCGCGCTTGCCCGCCAGTGCCGTCAGCCTGGATTGCTTGCAGCGCGATGAGCGGCAAATGATCGATAAGTTGTCGGACCGTGAGTTGTCGATTTTCCTCTGCCTGGCCCAGGGCATGAGCAACAAGGACATTGCCAGCAGCCTGATGCTCAGCCACAAGACCGTCAGCACCTACAAGACCCGCCTGATCGAAAAACTCAACGTGCCCTCGGCGGTCGGATTGCGCGAACTCGCCAAGCGCAATCACTTGCTCTGAGTGCCGTCGCCATGCGCCCTTGGCGTGTTGCCCTGTGGTGTTGCGCGCTCTTCATGCTTTGTCCGTGGCCGTCCCCTTCAAGCGCCGAGCCGGCACCCCGCGCCCTGAATTTGTTGGGGCGCTCGACACTGCCATCGCAACGGGTAGAACTGAGCAAAGACGATTGGCGCTGGCTGCGCGAAAGAGGGCACCTGCGTCTGGGCGCTTCGGCACCGGATTATCCACCGTTTGAACTGACCCTCAATGACTACGACTTCGAAGGCATCACCGCCGACTACGCGGACCTGCTCGGTCAGTTGCTGGGGGTCAAGGTCGAGGTGCTGCGTTATGACGCCCGCGACGGAGTGATCGCCGCGCTGAAAGCGGGTGAGGTCGATCTGCTCGGCACCGCCAACGGTTATGAAAAGTCTGACCCACAATTGCAGCTGTCCCGGGGCTACGCGGACGATACCCCGGCCCTGGTGACGCGCCTCGGCGAACACGGTCAACCGGGCGCCGACCTGGCGGGCCTGAGCGTCGCGACGCTGAATCACTACCTGCCGCCGGCGGTGATCGAGGCCGCCTATCCCCAGGCCCGGGTGCAACTCTATCCGTCGACCCTCAGCGCCATCGGCGCGGTGGCGTTCGGTCGCGCCGATGTCTATATCGGCGATGCGATCAGCGCCAGTTATCTCATCAACCATAACTACTTGAACAACGTGCAACTGGTGGATTTCGCCCGGTTGGAGGCGGCGCCCTTTGCCTTCGCCACCCGCGCCGACAACCGCCGCCTGCAACGCATCATCGAAGCAGCGCTCAGTGTGGTGCCGGTCGAGGAGCGCCTGGCCATCGCCCGGCGCTGGAACGCCGGCAGTCCGTTCAGCAGTCCCGCCTCCTTGCAACTGAACCCGCGCGAACAGCGCTGGGTGGAACAGCATCCGCGAGTCAGGGTTGGGGTCGTGGGCAACTTTGCGCCGTTGTCGTTTTATGACGCCAATGGCCAGTTCAACGGCTTGAGTGCGCAGGTGCTCAACCGCATCAGCCTGCGCACCGGGTTGCATTTCGAGATGCGGCGCGAGGACTCGCTGAGCCGCCAGATCGAGCAGATCAAAAGCGCCGACCTCGATCTGCTGACCGTCATGACCCCCAGCAGCAAGCGCCAGGCGGACCTGCGATTTACCCGGCCGTACCTGGTCAATCCGTTTGTCATGGTCAGCGGCAAGGCGCCAGGCAGCCCGCAATTGTTGGGGGATGTCGCGGGCAAGCGGTTCGCGCTGATTCGCGGCAATCTACTGCAGCCGTTTATCGAGGCCAACGCGCCCGGGGTCAAAATCATTGAAGTGGACAACCCGGCACAGGCCCTGGCGGTCGTGGCCAGCGGCCAAGCAGACGCAGCCCTGAGCAGCTTGATCGTCGCCCGCTACCTGATCGCCCGCCAATACCCGGATCGTTTGGCGGTGACCAGCACTGTGGGTACCGAGCCGGCCCAGATCGGTTTTGCCACGGGACGCGACGCGGTGGAGTTGCACTCGATCCTGAACAAGGCGCTGTTGAGTTTTACCCCGGAAGAAATGGATGCCTTGAGCAGCACCTGGCGCAATGAGTTGCCGGCCGATGACAGCTACTGGCAACGTCATCGCGACACCATCATCCGCGGATTTATCGGTGCGGCGTTGCTGTTGCTGTTGGCGGTGGGCTGGATCACCTATCAGCGCCAGTTGATCCGCCGGCGTCAGCAGTTGCTCAATGAAGTGCACCTGGCCAAAGCCGCGGCGGACGATGCCAACCGCGCCAAGACCACGTTTCTGGCAACCATGAGCCATGAAATTCGTACGCCGATGAACGCCCTGATCGGCATGCTGGAGCTGGCGATGAAACGCGCCGAAGATGGGGTCAACGACCGTTTCTCGATCGAGATCGCGGCCCATGCGGCGCAGCAGTTGCTGGCGTTGATCGGTGACATTCTCGACATCGCGCGCATCGAGTCCGGGCATCTGGCGCTGGTGCCGGAGCGGGCCAACTTGCGTGGCCTGGTGCTGTCGGTCTGCGCGGTGTTCGAAGGGCTGGCACGCCAGCGCCCGTTGCAGTGGCACGTGACACTGGATGAGCGCAGCGATTGCGATGTACTGATCGACCCCACGCGGTTCAAGCAGGTGCTGTCCAACCTGTTGAGCAACGCGATCAAGTTCACCGCCCACGGTGAAATCAGTGTGACCTTGCGGGTCGACGCGAACAGTCCCGAGGACCGGCTGGGGTTGACGATCACGGTGCGGGACAGCGGCATTGGCATCAGTGCGGCCGATCAGCAGCGTTTGTTCAGTCCGTTTATCCAGGTGGGCAACCCTCGACAAAGCGTGCGCAGCGGTTCCGGGTTGGGACTGGTGATCAGCCGTACCCTGTGCGAAATGATGGGCGGCCACTTGTCGCTGCACAGCGAACCGGGGCAAGGCACCCGAGTCGACGTACGCCTCGAACTGCCACGGCTGGCGCCTGGGACCGAGGCGGTGGCGCCGGTCAACGAGGTGGCCGGGTCGGGCCTGCCGTTGAACATTCTGGTGGTGGACGATTACCCGGCCAATCGCTTGCTGTTGTCCCAGCAACTGATCTACCTGGGCCATCACGTGCTGGAGGCCGAGGATGGCGAACAAGGCCTGGCGCTGTGGCGTGAACAGCTGTTCGACGTGGTGCTGACCGACTGCAACATGCCGCGAATGAACGGTTATGAACTGACCATGGCCATTCGCGACGAAGAGGCCCGGAACGGCTTGCAGCCTTGCCTGATCCTAGGCTTCACCGCCAACGCGCAACCGCAGGAGCGCCAGCATTGCCTGAGCGTGGGCATGGACGATTGCCTGTTCAAGCCGATCAGCCTGAATGACCTGAATCGGCGGCTGGCCGGTCATGGGCCGGACGCTCAGGCGTCGCCCGTGGACGAGGCGCCGCTGGACAACCGCCAGCAGATTGACCTGAGCAACCTGCGGCAATTGGCGGGAGGGGACGTGAGCCTGATCGACAATTTGCTGGCGGATCTGGCCACCAGCAACCGGGAGGATCTGGTGCGATTGCAAGCCTTGGCGGCCAAGGATGATCGCCCCGGGCTGCGCAACTTGGCGCACCGAATCAAGGGCGGTGCCCGGATTGTCCGGGCGCAGCACTTGGTGCAGGCCTGCGAGCAACTGGAACATGCCTGCTTCGCCGAGGACTCAACCCTGTTGCCACAAGCCGTGGTGCACTTGACCGCGGTCATGGAGCACTTGGGGCCGTTGCTCGATGGGGCGGTTGGTGCGGACTGTTGACCGGAAGGCATGCGTCGCAGTGAGCACTGGACAGTGCGGTGTTTGCTGACCGCTTATCGAGGCTCCAGAATCATGCAGGTGGTCGACCCGTCGCATATAAACGCCCGTCCACGTCGTAGATCCGTCCTTCGGCCAGCGCCGTCGAGCGCCCCAGGTGGATGATCTTGCCCTCAGCGCGCACCGGGCCGCTGGCGCTGTTCAGGGCACGGACATAGCTGATGCGCAAATCGAGGGTGGTGTAGCCCTGGCCTTTTTGCAGGCGGGTGTGAATCGCGCAACCCATGCACGAGTCCAGCAGCGTCGCCGCGTAACCGCCGTGCACGCTGCCCAGTGGGTTGTAATGTCGAGCGTCCGGCGTGCCCTGGAAAGTGAACAGCCCTTCGGACCATTCCAGCGGAATGAAGTCCATCAAGGTGCCGATGGGCGGGGAGGGCAGGTCGCCGTTGCCGATGCCGTCGAAGAACTCGGTTGGCGTCAGGTCTCGCACTTGCGCCATGGACAAACTGCCCGGCCCGGCAAGGCGTGAGCGCATGGTCGCTTCCTCATCGATCCAGCGGGCCAGCGTTGCTTCGCGATCAGGGTTTTGCATCACAGACACCTCGGTAGAAAGAGAAAATTACGTGCGTAATGTCATTCGATATTATGTCTGAAATAAAAACTTCGCCAGCCTGAGCGCGCAGCTGATTACATTAGATTGTCCTGTTGGTAGAACGATAAGGCCGTTTTTTGCCAACTAGTGCGGTATTGGTTTCGGTTTTAAGCTCTATCCATTGCCATTTCACTTTTTGGAGAGCCTGCATGAAACAGATCATCGGCATTTACGATCGTCCACGGGGCCACTGGGTAGGCGACGGTTTTCCGGTCCGCACCCTGTTTTCCTACGACACCCTGGGCCAACAGATCAGCCCGTTCCTGCTGCTGGATCACGCCGGGCCCGCCGAATTCACCCCAACCACGGAACGCCGGGGCGTCGGCCAGCATCCGCATCGCGGTTTTGAAACCGTGACCATCGTCTACAAAGGTGAACTCGAACACCGGGATTCCACCGGCAGCGGCGGCAAGATCGGGCCGGGCGATGTGCAGTGGATGACCGCGGCGTCGGGGATCATTCATGAGGAGTTTCATTCCGAAGGCTTCGCCCAAAGCGGCGGCACCCTGGAAATGCTGCAACTGTGGGTCAACCTGCCGGCCAAAGACAAAATGGCCCCGGCCGGTTACCAGACGATCCTCGATGGCGACATCCCAAGCATCGCCCTCAAGGACAACGCCGGCCAATTGCGCTTGATCGCCGGCACCTTTGACGGCCAGCAGGGCGCGGCCAAGACCTTCACCCCGATGGATGTCTGGGACATTCGCTTGAACGCCGGTAAGGCGCTGACCCTGGACTTGCATGAAGGTCGCAACACGGCGTTGGTGATGGTGCGTGGCACCTTGCAGATCAATGGCCAGGAAACCGTGGGCGAGGGGCAACTGGTGTTGTTCGGTCGCGAGGGTACGCAACTCGGCTTGCAGGCCAGTGACGACGCGGTGCTGTTGTTGCTCAGTGGAGAGCCGATCGATGAACCCATCGTCGGCCACGGCCCGTTCGTGATGAACACGGAGCGGGAGATTCACCAAGCCTTCGCCGATTTCCAGTCGGGGCGGTTTGGCACGATGGCGGACTGATCGGGCCCAATCCCTGAAATCAAACCCTCCTACACTGAGCCAATCTGTGCGATCTTCGCGCCATCGGCCTTTGTTGGAGTTGCTTGATGCTGTCTCTGTTCACCGATCATCCGCTGCTGTGTGCCTTGGTCCTGATCCTGATCGACATGCTGTTGTGGCGGTTGCTCGGTGCCAGTGGCAGTCACTGGAAACTGGTGGTGCGGGTGGGGATCTTTGCCTTGTTCAGCATCTTGCTGTTCAACGAAGGCCTCAACCCCCTGCAAGCGGCGCCGTTCCCCGAGAATGTGCCGCTGCACCTGGCCGCCACCGGGTTGCAGATTAGCTGGTGGCTGTTCGGTGCGCGGACCCTGACGGTGCTGATCGGTGCGGTGATGATGCAGCGGGTCGGGCACACCGGGCGGTTGCTCCAGGATTTGCTCGGCGCGCTGATTTTCCTGATCGCGATCATCGCCGCCATGGCCTATGTGCTCGACCTGCCGGTCAAAGGCGTCCTCGTCACATCCGGCGCGGTGGCAATCATCGTCGGCCTGGCGCTGCAAAGCACCCTCAGCGACGTGTTTTCCGGGATAGTGCTCAACACCACCAAGCCGTACCAGATCGATGACTGGATCTCCATCGACGGCACCGAAGGTCGGGTCACCGACATCGACTGGCGCGCCACACGCATGCAGACCGCCCAGGGCAGCATGGCGGTGATCCCCAACTCCATGGCGGCCAAGGCCAAGATCATCAACTTCAGCCGCCCGAGCGACATGTTTGGCGTGTCCATCAGCCTGCAAGTCAGCCCTCACGCGCGTCCGCACGTGGTCATCGACGCGTTGGAGCGGGCGATGCAGGGTTGCCGTTTCCTGCTCAATCAGCCCGCACCGAGCGTGGCGCTGAAAAGCTCCACCAGCGCCGGGGTCGAGTACGAAATCAGCGGCTTCGTGGTCTCGATGGACCAGAAGCGCATGGTGCGCAACCAGTTGTTCGACCTGGCGTTCCGGCATTTGCAGGCCTCGGGGATTCGCTTGTTGTCGAACGTCGAAACCGGTGCGCCGCCCAGCGTCTCGCGGCCCCGGGCATTGCTGGAAAGTTCGAGCATTTTCTCGACCCTGCGCCAGGAAGAAAAAGAAACGTTCAGCCAGAACATGACCCTGCAAACCTTCCGTGCCGGGGAAATGATCCTGCCGGGCGGCGAGGTCAGCGATCACCTGTTCATCATCGAATCCGGCGTGGTCTCGGTGGCGCTGAGTCGTGCCGGGGTCAAGTTCGAGGCGGGGCGCATGGGCCCGGGCGAGGTGATTGGCGAGGCGGGGATTCTGTCCGACAGCTCAGTGCCGGCGGACTTCAGCGCCAAGACTTTCTGCAGCCTGTACCGCATCGAGAAGTCCTACCTCAAGCCGTGCCTGGACGCGCGGCATGACATCAACGACGCGATGAAAGCGCTGCTGGATTTCCGCTTGCACTCGGCCCAGGTGATGACCCAGGAAGCGCCGAAGGTCACGCCGAAGAAGGGCTTCCTCGAGTGGCTGCGGCACCGGGCCTGAGCCTCAGGCCTTGGGTTCCACCGACAGCCAGTAGCGTGTCAGGCTGCTGATTTTCAGCGGCAGGGTATCGCTGAGCAAACGCAGGCTGGCGTCGGTGTCGCGCAAGGAAAACGCCCCGGACACGCGGATCGCCGCGACGTCGGCGTGGCAGCGCAACACACCCGGCCGGTAGCGGCCCAACTCACCGAGCAACTCATCCAGGCGCATGTCGTTGGCCAGCAGCATGCCTTTGTCCCAAGCCAGCGCGCTGGTGTCGAAGCGTTCCAGTGCTTCCAATCGATTGAGCTTGAAGCTCATGCGTTCGCCGGCCTTGAGCGTGGCGCTCTGTTGCAGCAATTGCGGGGTGATGTCGACCTGGCCTTCGAGCACCGAGACCTGGCTGCGCGAACCGTTGATCCGCACGCAAAACCGGGTGCCGAGGGCGCGGGTGATGCCTTGTGGGGTTTCGACGATAAACGGCCGGGCGGCGGGGTCCTTGGCGGTGCTCACCAGCACTTCGCCATTGAGCAGCGTGACCCGCCGCTCGCTAGGGCTGAAGGCGATGTCGACGGCGCTATCGGTGTTGAGCATCAGTTGGCTGCCATCGGGCAGCGGCAGGTTTTTCTGCTCGCCCACGGCGGTGCGCTGGTCGGCGGTCCATTGCTGCCACGGCACGTGTTGCGAGGCAATGCCCAACGGCCCAGCCATCAACAGCAGGCCGAGGCGGGTGAGGGTCTGGCGGCGGCTGAGGCCATCCTTGCGGCCGGCCCGTTGCAGGGTTTGCACCGCGAGGTTGGCCGGCACGTTGCGGAAGTCCCCGAGAATCGCTTCGGCGCGCTGCCAGGCCTGGGCGTGCTCAGCGCTGCGGGTGCGCCATTGGGCAATCGCCTGGTGATCGGCCGGCGTCGCGCTGCCGGAATGCAACTGCACCAGCCAGTCAGCGGCTTCGCCGAGAATCTGTGGGTTGATCATCGAAGAGCTCATCACGCGACACTCAGGCAAGCGATGAACGCGGCGCGCATGTGCCGTTTCACGGTAATCAGCGAGACATTCAGGCGGGTGGCGATCTGGCCGTAGGTCAGGCCTTCGATTTGCGACAGGAGGAAGGTGTCGCGGGTGTTGGCCGGCAGTTCCCGCAGCAAGGCTTCGATGCGCCACAGGGTTTCGAGGATCAGCAGGCGGGTTTCCGGCGACGGCACTTCGGCCATCGGCAGGTTGGCGATGGTCTCCAGGTAAGCCCGTTCGATGTCCTGGCGCCGCCAGCGGTCGATGACCAGGCCCTTGGCGATGTGCGTCAGCAGCGCCCGCGGTTCGCTGCCCAGCGGACGCACCACCTGGCGGCTGAGCAGGCGCAGGAACGTATCGTGGGCCAGGTCCGCGGCATCGCAGCGGTTGCCGAGCTTGCGCTGCAACCAGCCCTGCAGCCACCCGTGGTGTTCGCTGTAGAGCGTGTGGATTTGCTGATTCAGAGGCTGATCGAGTGACGACATGGGAGACAGATACTCGTTTCCGGCATCCTGGCCTGACTGCAATTAAGAATTGATCGCATTCTAGTGGCCAGGAGTGAGTGCTGGCAATTCTCAATCGCACTTTCTTTTTGCCGTGGCGCCCAATGGCCTACCCGACTTCTGGATTATTGGCTATTTGTGCAATCCGCCGGCGGGGCTAACGTAACGACATACCCACTTGCCCTGGAGCACAGCCATGAAACCTCGCATTGATTTCTACACCGCGTCCCCTGATGCCCTCAAAGCGATGATCGCCCTGGAAACCGCGGTCTCCAAGCTGCCGCTGGAGAAGACCCTGATCGAGCTGGTCAAGCTGCGCGCCTCGCAAATCAACGGCTGCGCGTTCTGCATCGACATGCACACCGCCGACGCCCGCAAGGGTGGCGAAACCGAGCGTCGTCTGTATGGCGTGACCGCTTGGCGCGAAACCCCGTTTTTCACCGAGCGTGAGCGCGCGGCGCTGGCCTGGACCGACGCCCTGACCCTGTTGGCCCAGACCCACGCCCCGGACGACGTCTACGAAGAAGTGGCCGCGCAGTTCAGCCCGAAGGAAATGGTCGACCTGACCGTCGCCATCAGCACCATCAACAGCTGGAACCGCCTGGCCGTGGGCTTCCGCAAAATGCCCCAGGCCTGATCTCAGTGTGCGTCGGCTGACGGCGCGGCCGGTGGTTGCACCTTGCGCATCAAGGGCACCATCGCCGTGGCGATGATGAAGCAGACCATGATCATCAGGAACGCATCGCTGTAGGTTTGCGTCTGCGCCTCGCGATACGTCAGCAGCCACAATTGATGCAGGCTGGCGGTGACCCCGGCGTCACCGGTCTGGCCGAGGCTGGCGAAGTTGTTGCCAACCTGGGACAGCCACTGATTGAGCGCCTCGTTGCTGCTGTTGAGGTGCTCGGCCAGCCGGGTGAAATGCAGGTTGGTGCGGTCGTTGAGGATGGTCGCGCATGCGGCAATTCCGATGGCGCCGCCGAGGTTGCGCATCAGGTTGAACAACCCCGAGGCATGCTTGAGCCGCGCCGGCGCCAGGCCGCCGAGGGTCAGGGTCACCGTCGGTGGCACTGCCAATTGCTGGGCAATCCCGCGAAAGGCCTGCGGCAGCATCAACTCCTTGCCCCCCCAGTCATGGGTGATCGGGCTGAAATCCCACATCGATAACGCGAACAGGCCCAGGCCGATCATCATGATCCAGCGCAAATCCATGCGATTGGCCATGAAGGCGTACAGCGGAATCGCCGCCAATTGGAACACCCCGGTGGAGAAAACCGCCAGACCAATGTCCAGCGCGCCATAGCCGCGAACCCGGCCGAGAAACAGCGGCGTCAGGTAAATGGTCGCGAACAGGCCAATCCCGGTGACGAACGAAAAGAAACAGCCCAAGGCGAAATTGCGATCTTTCAAGGCGCGCAGGTCGACGATCGGGTTGGCCGAGTACAGCGTCCGGCCGATAAACGCCAGCCCCGACAGGCCGGAGATCCACGCCGTGGTGAGAATGGTGCTGTCGCTGAACCAGTTCCAGCGCGGGCCTTCTTCCAGGGTGTATTCCAGGCAACCGAGAAACAGCGCCAGGAACACCATGCTCAGGTAGTCCGCACCTTTGAGCAGCGACAGTTCCGGCTGGTCTATCTTCACCAGCATGGGCACCGCCACTGCGACGAAAATCCCCGGGACCAGGTTGATGTAGAACAGCCAGTGCCAGGAAGAAATATCAGTGATCCAACCGCCAATCACCGGGCCCAAGGTCGGCGCCAACGAGGCGACGGCGCCGATGGTTGCGGCGGCGATCACCCGTTGCTTGCCACTGAAAAATACGAAGGCGGTGGTGAACACCAGCGGGATCATCGAGCCGCCGACAAACCCTTGCAGGGCGCGGAAGGTGATCATGCTCTGGATGTTCCAGGCCGCGCCGCACAACAGGCTGGTCAGGGTAAAACCCACCGCCGAGGCGCAGAACAACCAGCGGGTGGAGAACACCCGCGACAGCCATCCAGACAGCGGGATCACGATGATTTCGGCGATCAGGTAACTGGTCTGGACCCAGGCGGTTTCGTCGGTGCCGGCGGAGAGCCCGCCGCCGATGTCGCGCAGCGAGGCCGACACGATCTGGATGTCCAGCAGCGCAATGAACATGCCGATGCACATCGAGGCAAAGGCAAACACCTTGGCGCCGGTGCTCATGCTTGCCGCGCTGAACGGCTGGGCGGTGGCGGTCAGGGACGAGCTCATTGCGGGTTGGCCTGGGTCACGGCGTTGTCGCTGGCGTCGGCTTTGCCCAAGGTGTCGACTTCAGCGGTGACCGACAACCCCGGGCGCAAATGGCCGAGCACGCCATCCGCCGGGTCGAGGCGAATGCGCACCGGCACCCGTTGCACGATTTTGGTGAAGTTGCCGGTGGCGTTCTCCGGCGGCAACACGCTGAACTGCGAACCGGTGGCGGGCGCCAGGCTGTCAACACGACCATGGAACACCTGGCCCGAGAGCACGTCGGCCTTGACGATGACCCGCTGCCCGGCGGTCATCCGCGCCAGTTGGTCTTCCTTGAAGTTGGCGTCGACCCACAAACCGCTGGCCGGCACCACCGACAGCAGTTGCGAACCGGCCTGGGCATAGGCGCCGACTCGGGCGCGGCGGTTGCCGATCATGCCGTCCACCGGCGCGCGCAACTCGGTGTAGCCGACATTCAGTTGCGCCAGGTCACGCTCGGCGCGGGCTTGCATCAGCGCGGCGCGGGCCTGTTGTTTCTGGGTGGCGATCACATTGAGTTGGCGTTGCGATGCCAGCAATTCAGCCTGGGCCCGGGCGCCCTGGGCCTGGGCGGTCTTGAACGTGGCGTCGGCGCGCTGGGCGCTTTCCACCGACACCGCGTTGCTGCTGACCAGGCGTTTATAGCGGGCGTTGTCGTCCCGCGAACGTGAGGTCTCGGCGCCCGCAGCGTCGATGCCGGCACGGGCCTGGCCGATCACTGCTTGCTGCAGTTGTTCGGTGGCGTCGAGGTTGGCCAGCAACGCCTCTTCAGCGGCGACTGCGCCTTCAGCCTTGGCCAGGTTGGCGCGATAGTCACGGGCATCAAGACGAATCAGCACGTCGCCAGCCTTGACCCTTTGGTTGTCGGTGACCAGCACCTCTTCGATGTATCCGGCGACTTTCGGCCCGATCACCGTTACATCGCCGCCGATGTAGGCGTCATCGGTTTCCTCGATGAAGCGCCCGGCGGTCCACCAGTGCACGGCGTAGACGCCCAATCCAATCAGCGTAGCGAGGGCGAGGCTGCCCAGCAGCAGGCGCTTGAGCACGGGAGATTTGCGGTGTGTCACCGGCACTGCGAGGTCGGGTTCAACGGCGGGCATGCTGGTCATGACGGGCTACCTGTGGGAATCAAAGCGTTATTACGGACGTAATATGACGCATGTCATATTTTGTCGCAATTGCTTTTTGATGCCAGTGGTCCGAAGGTCGGGATGGCAGGCTGACCGTTCGTCGCCTGTATCATGGCTTTGTGATGTCACCCATTTTTCTTTGCCCGTTGGCAAATCTTGAGGGAAGGCGATGATGTTGGGACGACCCGGCGTGAACGAGTTACGCGAGAAACTGGAAATCACGTTCTTACCGGTAGGTGACGGCGACTGTGCCTTGGTGCAGTTCGACGCAGGACGCTTCAACGTGTTGATTGATGCGGGACCCAGCAAACCCCAGCATGCGGTCTCCCGGACGCTCCAGCATTTGAATCGTCTCGTGCCACACAAGGTCATTGATCTAGCGGTGGTCACACATCACGACGACGATCACATCGGCGGTTTTCTCTCGCTGTTGCAGCAAGACAGTGGCTGGACGATTCAGGAGATGCTGTTCAATTCCCCCAGGACGATCGGGCATTTGCTCAACCCAGGCGCGCCGCAGAAAATCTCGGCCCGCCATGGGCATCAGTTGAGTGAACTCAAGTCTTCGACTAACAGGACCGTGCTCAAAACCGGTGACCGATTCCCATTTTTTGAGCAGAAGGCCGAATTGGTATTTTTGGCGCCCACCGAGGCAGACCTGCGGCAGCACGGCGCCTCCGTGACTGCCCTACCGCCATCCCCGCAGAAAATACGCGTCAGGTCGCCGTTCCATTCCGCGGAACAGTGGGCGCTGATGCCCGATGTGTTCAAAAGTGACGGCTCATATTCAAACTTGTTGAGCCTGGCGTTTGTGCTGCGATTTGGCCGTCAATCCTGGCTGTTTTTGGGCGACGCTTGGCCGTCGACCATCGTCGCTGGCCTGGATGCGGTCTATGGCGCCGAAAGACCGCATTTCGAGTTGGTCAAGGTTTCCCACCATGGCAGTCAGGGCAATACCACTGCGGAGTTGGTGAGGCGTTTCAATTGCACGGATTACGTGGTGACAGCGACGGGACGATCGCACCCGGATGAAGCCGCATTACGCCGGATGGTCCAGGGTACGGAAGCCGCGGTGACGTTTCATTTTCCTCAGAAAACCGAAGGGTTGGAGGAACTGCTCGCTAATGCCGGCCTGACGGTGAATTATCCGCAACCCGATGGGTTACTCGCGTTTAGTTATGAGGAACCAAAGTGAGGCTCAGTCGACCACTACTCAAGCACATCGACCAAATCGCGCTCACGGTGATCAGCGGTGTCGCTCCGGTTTTCGTGTTCAGCGGCGCGGGGGGGCCTAGAGTCATTGGCACCGGTTTTTTTGCGCGCCTCGATCAACGTCATTATTTTGTCTCGGCTGCACACGTGCTGCAGGACTACGGTCAGGAAAATGTAGGCGTGATCCTGTTCGGTCAGCCCTACAGCTTTGCGGATCGTCAGTTCTTTTTCAGCGCGACCGATGATCTGTGTTTCAGCCCACTGGATGCCGAACTTGAATCCGTGCTCAAGGACAATTTCAAGATTCCCATCAGTCGCGATTTGGGTCCGTTCAAGGATGGCGCCCATGGTGTGGTGTTTCTTGGTTTTCCCCGATCCCTGAATCGAAGTGGGATGCCTACCGCATTGCCGGTATCCACCACGCTTGAGTCTCGCAGCCTGTTGACCATGACCCGCGTCGATGACCCGGCAATTTATTGGCTTAACGATCCGTGTCTGTTGGACAGCGATGGGGATGTGCGCATCGAACAACTTGAAACGGATGGAATGAGTGGAAGCCCGGCATTTTCCTGGATCAATATCGGCACGGACGAAGCGCCGGTTTTGGCCTTTAAAATGCAGTCAGTGGTGGTGGAGTGGGAATATTACGACGGTTACATCGTCGGCTCGAAGATCGGCAAGTTGATCCAGTTAATAGATGCCAATCCACACTGAGGCGTTCATTGCGGCAAGCGAATGTCGTTTCCCGTCAAGCGTCGGGTCAGGCGCTGCTTGAAACTTTCCTCACTGCTTGCTGAGGAATGATCACTCGCCATGAACCCATCGGACGCACATCAAACCCTTAGACGCCAACTGGCCTGCGCTTTTCGCTGGGCCGCGCGGCTGAACCTCCACGAAGCGATCGCCAACCATTTCAGCGTCGCCACCTCGGCGGACGGCCGGGGTTTTTTGATCAATCCCTATGGCCGGCATTTCTCGCAGTTGCGGGCCAGTGACTTATTGCTGCTGGACGCCAACAACCCGGCCAGCCTCGATCGTCCGGATGCCCCGGACATTACGGCGTGGGCCTTGCACAGCGCCTTGCACCGCAACTAGCCGCACTTGCGCATCGCCGATGACTTGACGGCGCGCAAGACCTGCCGGCAATGGCTGGATTATCCGGGGTTTGCGGATAGGCATTTTGCGGCGTTAATGGGGATTCTTGATGTTGAAGAGCCGGCCTATCGCGATTGAAAGAACGCCACGAAAACCTGTGGGAGCGAGCTTGCTCGCGAAGACGACGCGCCAGTCGACATCGTCGTCGACTGATCCGCCGCTTTCGCGAGCAGGCTCACTCCTACAGGTTGGGTGGTGCTAATCCAACCGTTCGCTGCTGCGCGGCTCCTTGCTCAACGGCTGGCGCATCACCGGGGCGGTCCAGACCTGGCTGCGGTCTTCGCTGGGTGGGCAGCCGAACTTGGCGCGGTAGGTGCGGGAGAAGTGTTCCAGTGAGCCGAAGCCGGAACAGGCCGCCACTTGCGCCACGCTCAGGCGAGTCTGTTGCAGCAGGCTGTGGGCTTGGCCAGGCAAGCGATTGCCCCGGTGCTGGCAAACATTGTGGAAGGCGTGAATCTGATCCTGGCGATTCCTGGCAATGACGATGCTCTGGTCGAACAGGTCGACCACCACGTACTGGCCGGGTTCGGCGAACTCACTGGTGTGCCCGGCGACGTGCCAGGCGTGCATGAAAATATTGTCGCGTTCGGCCTTGAACAGGGTTTCGTCGAAAAAATAACGGGAGGGCAGGGTGAACGCTTCTTCGGGGTCCTGCTGCTCCCAGCCTTCGATTGAGCTGTTGAGTTTCAGGGCGTGGAGGTTGTGCATGGCGAGGTCTCCTCAGGGGTTGTTCGCACGGCACGGCAGCCGGCTCTGGGACCTAATCTAGGGCCGGGGCGGAGTTGGAGATTGATGGAATGCGACCAGTTGCCAGGGCAAATCATCAAGGGGTGGAAACCTGTCCGGATGGGTGGAGGCGAGAAGTCATATTGACTGGTCGTGTGTCTTTATGACCTTTTTAGTGTTGAGTCTTAATGACTCTATTGTTTGGCAGGTACTTGATTTTAAACAGATAAATAACTGGCATGCTTTGTGGAATAACTGATGGTGTTATCCCGCCAAAGGAATTTGTCATGACCCGTTCAATCGCTCTCGGCTTTACCCTGTGCGCGCTATTGTCCCCGCTGTGCATGGCGGACCAAGTGGTCCGCGAAGTCCCCGACACCACCGCTGGCAAAGGCTACGGCGCCCTGACCGGATTGATGGTCGGCGCGGCGGGTGGCCCCGTCGGTGCGCTGATCGGCGCCGGTGCCGGTTTTTTCGCCGGCGGCTCGGTGCAGGAAGCCAGCGGCAAGACTGACACCGCATACGAAGTGAAAGACGCCCAGGGCGACATCAGCACCGTTCGTTCACCCAATGCGCGCTTTGAAGTCGGCCAACAAGTCACCCGCAAAGGCGCACGCTTGGTGGCGTCGGAGGAATAACCCCAGCAGCGCGTTTCATGTGACGACCCGAACTCCTTACTTTAGGCCCGCTCTGCGGGTCTTTTTTTTGTGGGCGGGGAAGGGCGGTGGATTTATTTTCAGGTTCGCGGTTGACGAATTATAGATGACCGGTTAGTTTGTTAAAACTTTCTCACCTCACTCGGATGCACATTCCATGGCTCGCCCGGTCAACCTTGAAGTCAGATCCCGTTTGCTCTCGATCGGTCGTCAGGTCGTTCACGACCGTGGCTTTAATGGCTGTGGCGTGCAGGACATCACGGCGGCGGCAGAGATTCCCAAGGGGTCGTTCTACAACTACTTCGCCAGCAAGGAAGACTTCGCCGCCGAGATCCTCGAGGAATACTGGACCTCGATCGAAAGCCGCCACGGTCCGATCTTCTACGACGCCCGGGTCAAGCCGCTGGAGCGCATCGGCCAGTTTTTCCAGGCCCTGGTGCTGGAGCACGGCGAGCACGAGTACACCTTGGGCTGCCTGATCGGCAACCTGTCCCTGGAAATGTCCAACGGCAGTCAACAGACCCGCGCCCGCCTGGCCGATGTGCTGGCGCGTTGGGAAGGCTTGCTCGCCAGTTGCCTGCGCGAGGCGCAGCAGCGTCGCGAGCTGCCTGAAGAGCGCAATGCCGAAGAACTCGCCTGCGTGATCGTCGAAGCCTGGGAAGGCGCGGTGATGCGCGGCAAGGTCCTGCAAAGCGGTGCGCCGCTGCAGCGTTTCGTGTCCATCGTTTTGCCACGGTTATTGGAGTGAGTTTTTTTGCTCATTTAATAAGCCGACTGGTCATTTATATTTTAGCTTTGAACCGTTCCTCCACGTCATCACCTGAAAGGAAAATCGCCATGAGCACCACCAATAGCCCGTACGCAGATCCCGCTGAACCCGCACTGCCCGCCACTGGATTTCAACTCGACTTGTCGAAAGTCGCGTTGGTGGTGATCGATCCACAGAACGATTTCCTCAGCCCCACCGGCGCCAGTTGGGCGGTGTTTGGCGAGAGCATCGTCGAGAACAACACGGTCGAAAACCTGGAGAAACTGTTCAAGGCCGCCAAGGCCATCGACCTGCCTGTCGCCGTCTCGCCGCACTATTACTACCCGCACGATCACGAATGGCATTTCGGCGGGCCGCTGGAAAAAGTCATGCACAGCATCTGCATGTTCGACCGCAAAGGGCCGAACACCCTGGACGATTTCGAAGGCTCCGGCGCCGATTTCCTCGAGATCTACAAGCCCTACATTCTCGACGGCAAAACCATCATCGCCTCGCCGCACAAAGTCTACGGCCCGGAAACCAATGACCTGGCCCTGCAACTGCGCAAGAAGGGCGTGTCGCAGATCATCCTCGCCGGCATGGCGGCCAACCTATGCGTGGAGTCGCATTTGCGCGAATTGCTGGAACAGGGCTTTGAAATCGTCATCGTCCGTGACGCCACTGCCGGCCCGCGCCTGCCGGATGGCGATGGCTACCTCGCCGCGATGATCAACTACCGCTACCTGGCCCACGGTCTGTGGACCACCGAAGAAACCGTCGCGCGCCTGCAACAGGCCCGCAACGCCTGACCGTCCCTGGGTGACCGGGCTGCAATGCCCGGCCACCCGACGCTCGTCCTTTCTCCCAGAGTTGCCCGCCATGAAGATCCCGGCACGTTATGAGCATTTCGTCTTTGGCGTGGTGCAGTCCGGGCTGACCTGTTCGGTCGCCGCCGCCATCGCCACCACTCCGCATTCGTTCGACAGCACCTTTCTTGTTCACTGGCTCAAGGCCTGGGCGCTGTCCTGGACGCTGATGCTGCCGGTGGTGCTGCTGGCCGCACCGATGATTCGGCGAGTGGTAAGGCGTTTGATTGAAAGTGGTCATAACGACACTTAGCGATGTCAAAAAGACAATTTCAAATGTGTGTCATAAAGACATGGTGTTTGTCCAAATAATTGATTTATAAGATAAAAAAATATGGCATGGATGTTGATATAAGAAAGATAAAGATCATAGCGGCCGAAACCGTGCGTTGGCCCAGCCCGAATTCCGTTTGACCCTTTATCCATCTAGAAGAGGCAATACCCATGCAAGCCATCAACGCCAAAGTCCTCAACGCCCTGGAAAACGTCATGGTGATTTCCACCACCGACTTGCAAGGCAACATCACTTACGTCAACGACCTGTTCTGCAAACTCACCGGTTACAGCCGCGAAGAATTGCTCGGCCAACCGCACAGCCTGGTGCGTCACGCGTCGGTGCCCAAGGCGGTTTACAAGAGCATGTGGGACACCATCAAGAAAGGCGAAATCTGGACCGGCGTGATCCCTAACGTCGGCAAGGGCGGCGGCCTGTATGTGGTGGATACCACCGTGCAGCCGCTGTTCGATGAAGAGGGCAACATCGTCGAGTACATCAGCATTCGTCGTGTGATCAACGACCTGATGAGTGACTTCGAAGCCCTGGAATTCTCCAAAGAGCAATTCGACGAACACTACGACAGGTAAGCCGTCATGCCAGAGTTAATCGAACGCATCGTGATCGGTTATGGCTCTGAGTCCGGCAATGCTCGGGGGCTGACGCAACGGTTGTTGCGCCTGCCTCTGTTGCAGCCGTATGAATTGGCCGTGCAGGACCTCAACAACCTCGACCTCGCCACGCTCACCCCACGGGATCGCCTGGTGATTGTCAGCAGTTCGTTCGGCGACGGCGATCCACCGGCCAATGCCGAACGTTTTATCGATCAGCTCAACCAGCAAACCGACCTCAACGGCTTGCAATACGCGATCTTCGGCCTGGGCGACACCGCTTACCCGACCTTCTGCGGATTCACGAAAGTCCTCGACGCCGCGCTGCTGGCCAAACAGGCCAAACCCTTCATCAACCGGGTGGATGCCGACACCGATTTCGAAGGCTTTTTCGATACTTGGTGCGATACCCTCGCGGCGGTGCTGGGTGGCGACAAGCGCGCCGGCCAGACCTTGAACTTGCAAGTCACCGCCTACGGTGAAAACGCCGCATGGCCGGCCCGGGTGATCTCCCGTACCCGGCTCAATGGCACCGCGCCCTATGCGCAGCAGATTCGCCTCGACATCGAAGGCAGCGGCATCAAGTACCGCGCCGGTGACAACCTTTATGTACTGGCGCAAAACGATCCACAGCTGTTGACGCACATCGGCGCGTGGTTCGGCCGCGACGACGCTCCCGCGCTGCTCGCCACCAAGGAGCTGCGGCAACTGGGCAAATCGCTGCTGCGCGATATCGCCAAGGTCAGCCAGCACGAGACCTTGAAAGGCCTGTTGAAAGTCAGCGCCCGCAAAGAGTTGGAAGCCTACCTGTACGGCAAGGATCTGCTCGACGTGCTCAGCGACTTCTGCGAGCCGGGCCAAGTGAGCCTCGACGAGTTGGTCGAATGGCTGCCGGACAATTTGCCGCGGGCCTATTCCATCGCGTCCCACGACAACCCGAACTACGTCGACCTGTGCATCCGCGAAGTGGCCTACACCTTGGGTGACCGCCAGCGGCGGGGCACCGCCACCGGTTATCTGGTGGGCGACAACCCGCAGGTGCAGGTCTTCGTGCGCAGCAACCCGCGCTTCCACCTGCCCAAGCAGGTCGAGCATCCGCTGCTGCTGATCGGCACCGGGACTGGCATCGCGCCGTTGATTGCCTTGCTCGAACAGCTTGAGCAACAGCCCGGTTCGGCACCGACCTGCCTGATTTTCGGCGACCGTCACCGCGACTCGGATTTCCTCTACCAGTCGCGTCTCGAAGGCTGGCAGCAGCAGGGCGTGCTTGATCAAGTGCTGACCGCTTTCTCCCGGGACAGCGACCGTCGCTACTACGTGCAAGACGCGATGATCGAGCACGGCGCCTACCTCTGGCAGATGCTCAGCCAAGGTGCGCACCTGTACGTCTGCGGCAACAAAAACAACCTTGAGCGGGCGATTGACCAGGCCCTGGCTACCGTGGCCATGACCTTCGGCCAGCTCAGCGAAGAAGCCGCTTTGGAATATGTCGCCGACCTGAGCGTCTCAGAACGGGTTCATAAAGAGCTGTATTGAGTTTTCCCTTCGGCGGGTGCCGAGCCGCATCTCGTTCGCCCGCCTTTTTTATTCCGTGTTTTGCCTGGGAGCCAGGGTTTTGTACCGAACTGTGTCGAGAGCCGAGCGGGATACGCAATCCGCGATTTGCAGGCCTTGGCGCACACATCAGCGATACACCCAAGGCTTCAAATAGCACCACCAGCCAGCAACGACCCCGTCGAAGCGGCTAACCCCAACTCATTTAAATGGCAGGAGATTCACCATGATCAACTTCACTAAGCTTTCGTCGCTCGCTCTGGGTCTGGCTTTGGTTGGCGGCCTGGGCCTGTCCACCGTCGCATCGGCCAGCACCGTCCCGTCTCATCAAGTGGTGGCGCAGGATGGTTCTGATCGTCTGCAACAGAACCGCGTTGCCGCTGACGGTTCGGATCGCCTGAAAGGCAATCAAGTTGCCGAATACGGTTCGGAGCGCCTGCAACAGAACCGCGTCGCCGCTGACGGTTCGGACCGCTTGAAAGGCAATCAGGTCGCCGAGTACGGTTCGGAAAAACTCAACAACAACCGCGTCACCCAAGTCAGCCCGAGCAATGCCGTGGTCGGCGGTGTGCTGGTGGCCGACAACCGTGCCGAGTTCGGCTCGAAATACCAGCGCTACTGATTGACTGCGCTCTGCGCTGCACCCTCAAAGCCCGGCTAGCCCGGGCTTGATCGTTTCTGTGGGGGAACGATCCGCCGTCGCGAGGCCTCAGATGCACACAGCCCTCGTCACAGGTGACCTCGTTCATGACCACGCCGGACCCGCAATACGTGCAATGGCTGGAGCAGCAATCGATGCTCGCCGCCGCCCGCGAACGCGCCAGGCTCTATTCAGGCCAGGGCCGTCTCTGGCAGAAACCCTTCGCCCACACCCGCCCCCGCGATGCCTCGGCCCTGGCGTCGGTGTGGTTCACCGCGTATCCCGCGTCCATCGTCACCGCCGAGGGTGGCACAGTGTTGCAGGCCCTAGGCGATGAAACCCTGTGGCATGCGCTATCGGAAATCGGTATCCAGGGCATCCACAACGGCCCGCTGAAAACGTCCGGCGGCTTGCAGGGGCGCACGCACACACCGACCATCGACGGCAATTTCGACCGCATCAGTTTCGGCATCGACCCGGAACTGGGCACCGACGCCGAGCTGCAAAGCCTGAGCCGCATCGCCGCCGCGCATAACGCGGTGATCGTCGATGACGTGATTCCCTCGCACACCGGCAAAGGCGCGGACTGGCGCCTGGCGGAGATGGCTTACGGCGATTACCCCGGCCTCTATCACATGGTGGAAATCCGCGAGGAAGACTGGCCGTTGCTGCCGGAAATTCCGGCGGGCCGCGACGCGCACAACCTCAGTCCGTCGCAGGTCGATGTGCTGCGCGACAAGCACTACATCGTCGGCCAATTGCAGCGGGTGATTTTTTTCGAGCCCGGGATCAAGGAAACCGACTGGAGCGCCACGCCGGTGGTGGTCGGGGTCGATGGCAAGGCGCGGCGCTGGGTCTATTTGCATTACTTCAAGGAAGGCCAGCCGTCATTGAACTGGCTGGACCCGAGTTTCGCCGCGCAGCAGATGATCATCGGCGACGCCCTGCACGCCATTGACGTGATGGGGGCGAAGATCCTGCGCCTCGATGCCAACGGCTTTCTCGGCGTCGAGCGCAAGCTCGATGGCACGGCCTGGTCGGAAAGCCATCCGCTGTCGATCACCGGCAACCAATTGCTCGCCGGGGCGATTCGCAAGGCCGGCGGGTTCAGTTTCCAGGAACTCAACCTGACCCTCGACGACATCGCGGCCATGTCCCACGGCGGCGCGGACCTGTCCTATGACTTCATCACCCGGCCGGCTTATCAGCACGCGTTGTTGATGGGCGACACCGAGTTTCTGCGGCTGATGCTGCGCCAGGTGCACGCGTTTGGCATCGATCCGGCGTCGCTGATCCATGCCTTGCAGAACCACGATGAATTGACCCTCGAACTGGTGCACTTCTGGACGCTGCACGCCCACGATACGTTCCTTTATCAGGGCCAGACTTTCCCCGGCAACATCCTGCGTGAGCACATCCGCGAGCAGATGTACGAACGCCTGGCCGGCGAACACGCGCCGTATAACCTCAAGTTCGTCACCAATGGCGTGTCCTGCACCACCGCCAGCATCATCACCGCCGCGCTCGGCATACGGGACCTGGACGCCATCAGTGCCGCCGATATCCAGCAGATTCGCCAGGTGCATTTGCTGCTGGTGATGTACAACGCCATGCAGCCGGGGGTGTTTGCCTTGTCCGGTTGGGACCTGGTCGGCGCCTTGCCGCTGGCGGCGGAACAGGTCGCGCATTTGATGCTCGACGGCGACACCCGCTGGATTCATCGCGGCGCCTACGACCTGGTGGACCTCAATCCGGACTCGGAACTGTCCGCCGGGTTGATGCCACGCTCGACGTCCCTTTACGGCAGCTTGCCGGCGCAATTGGCCGATCCCGAGTCCTTCGCTTCGCAACTGAAGAAAATCCTCGCCGTGCGTCGCGCCTACGACATTGCCGCGAGCAAGCAGATCTTGATTCCCGACGTGCAACACCCGGGGCTGTTGATCATGGTCCACGAACTGCCGGCCGGCAAAGGCACGCAGATCACCGCCCTGAATTTCAGCGCCGAACCGCTCACTGAAACCCTGCATCTGCCCGGCATCGCGCCGGGGCCGGTGGTGGACATCATCAATGAACGGGTCGAAGGGGATTTGACCGACGAAGGTGAATTCACCATCAACCTCGATGGCTATGAAGGGCTGGCGTTGCGGGTGGTGAGTAACCCGTTCTAGCGGCAACGAGGGGTTTGCCATCCAGAATTGATGCGCATACAGTTTTGCGCATCCAGTTGAATGACGAATCCATCATGCCAGCCAGTGACCTTGAGATCGATTTGCTGCGGGCGTTTATCGCGGTGGCGGAAACCGGCAGTTTTACCGCAGCCGCCGAGGTGATCGCGCGCTCGCAATCGGCGGTGAGCCAGAAGATCATTCGCCTCGAAGACATCCTCGGTCTGCGGGTGTTCGAGCGCAGCAGCCGGGCGTTGACCCTGACGGCGGACGGTGAACGCCTGCTGGTGGGCGCTCGGCAATTGATGGTGCACTTCGACCAGTTCATGCGTGAGGTCCGGGCGCCGACGGCGGTCAGTACCTTGCGCCTGGGCATCTCCGAAAACCTGGTGCCGACGCAGTTGCCAAAACTGTTGTCGCGCTTCAGCAAGCTCTACCCCGATGTGCAACTGGAATTGAGCACCGGCCTCAGCCATGAACTGTTGGCCGAGCACGAGGCCGGTCAACTGGATGTGGTGATCGCCAAGCGCAAAAGTGGCAACAGCGCCCAGCGCGGGCGAATCATCTGGCGTGAGCCGTTGGTGTGGATGGCCGACAAGGATTTCCAGATGGACGCGACCCGGCCGCTGCGCCTGGTGATGATGCGGCCACCCTGCGCCTACCGGGCAATCATGATCGAAGCGCTGGCGTCGGTGCGTCGGGAGTGGACGTCGGCCTGCCTGGCCAGCAACTTGATCGGCGTGCAAGCCGCGGTTAGCGCCGGTCTCGGGATCACCGCCCTGGGCACTTCGTTCTTGCAGGAAGGCATGCGCATTCTCGAACCCTCGGAAAAACTGCCGACGCTGCCGTCCACCGAAGTGGCGGTGATCGGCGACGACCCGGGCACCGCACACTTGGTGCAGCCATTGGTGTCTTTGCTGACCGAGGGGCTGATGGCCGGTTCGGGATTGAGTTGATCGGCCGTGATGACGGCCAGGCTGGAGGGCCCGGCAATCATCGGTCGCGGGTGAATCAGCCGATCTTGTAACGCGGTGCCGGAACGCCCACCTGGGTGGCACTGAACAGCGCGGCGCGTGCTTCGTCGTAGCGATCCCACAACGTGGCGTCGGCTACCGACGGCCAGGTGATGCTTTCCCCTTGATCCAGGCCGGCCAGTGCGGCGTCCACCAGGTTTTCGGTGGTCATCACGGAGTCCTGGCGCAAGGCTGAGAGCGGAACGCCCGACTCGTCCCAGATTTCCGTGGCGGTCGAGGCCGGCAAGACGATCTGCAACTTGACGCCGGTTTCCGCCAACTCGGCTTGCAAGCCACGGCTGAACGCCAGGACAAAGCTTTTGGTGCCGCTGTACACCGAACTCACCGGCAGGCTTTGCACCGCCAGGACCGAGGCGACGTTGACGATCAACCCTTGATTGCGCGCGAGCATGCCGGGCAACACCGCGTGGGTCAGGCGGGTGAGGGCGGTGATATTCAGCGCGATCTGGGTCATGGAGTCGGCGACCGGCGTTTGCGCCAGTGGCTGCAATCGCGCCAGTCCAGCGTTGTTGATCAGCACGCGGATGTCCGGGTTGCTGGCCAGGATGTGCTCGACGCGCGCCAGGTCATCAGCGTCGGTCAGGTCGGCGCCGAGGGTGTCGACGTGACGGCCATAGCTGGCGGAAATCTTCGTGGCCAAGGCTTGCAGGCGATCTCGGCGCCGGGCCACGAGGATCAGGTCGTAGCCACGGGACGCCAGGCGATCGGCGTAGACAGCGCCGATGCCAGAAGAGGCGCCGGTCACAAGAGCGATTTTGCGCGAATCAGGGATTGCCATGAAATTCTCCGGATACATGAGTACTCAACCATTTTTGTTGAGGGCTCAAGTGTATCGGCAGAGAGGTTCTGCTTGTCAATGGTTTAGTACTCAATCATCCTCGGCACATGAACAACACAACGAACCACACCGAAGATCACGATCAGGGCCCGGACGAGGTCGACGCACTCGACGTCCTGGGTGAACTGGCCTGCACCAATACCGCCCTGCGCCGCGCGGCCCGGCGTCTTGGCCAACTGTACGACGAGGCCCTGGCGCCGATTGGCCTGAAGGCCACGCAGGTGGCGATGATTGCGCAGATCAGTCGCTTCGCCGCCCAGGGCGAGCAAGCGGGGCCGACGCTGCAAGACCTGGCGGCGCAGATGGCGATCCAGATGTCGGCGATCAGCCATGCGCTGAAACCGCTGTTGCGCGACGAAATCGTCGAATTGCGCCAGGACCCCCAAGACAAGCGCACCAAACGCTGCGCGCTCACGCCTAAGGGCCGAGACCTGCTCGCGCAAGCGCTGGGCCTATGGGCCAAGGCCAACAACCGGGTCGAGGAAGTGCTCGGGCATGCATCCGCCACGTTGTTGCGCAACCTCGCGGACACCGTTGCGTCGGAGCAATTTCTGACCGATTACAGCAGTGGTTCACATCCCACTTCGTCGGCGACTTCGTAGGGTTCGCCGACACCTCCAGTCGGCGCGCCGAGGAATAAATTGCCGGGCTTAATAGGAAGCATTACTATTTCCGCCCCGTTTCCACAGCGCACCGCCATGACGTCCAAGCTGCCCCGCAGACATGGTTTTCTCGAGCATTACGAAGAGTTGGTCGGGACCTGGACCCGTCGCCTGCGCAATCGCTCGCAGGCCGAGGACCTGGCCCACGACACCTTCGTGCGGGTGCTTGAGTCCGATTCGGCGGCGGTGCAGCAACCCCGGGCGTATTTGCACCAGACCGCGCGCAATATCGCGGTCGACGGCTATCGGCGTGAGGATCGACGGGGCGCCATGGAAATGGAGGCGATCGATCCCAGTGAGTCGTCCAGCGGCGACCCGGAGCATTACATGCACGCGATCCAGTTGGCCGACTCCATTGAACGGGCGCTCACCGAGTTGCCGATCAATTGCCGCAAGGTGTTTGTCTGGCAGAAGATCGAGGGCCTGACCCAGGCGGAAATCGCCGAACGCCTGGGACTGTCCAAGAACATGGTGGAAAAGTATATGATCCGCACCTTGCGGCATCTGCGCGATCGCCTGGACGGGTTGCACCCGTGATCGTCTCCTTTTCCCATTCCTCAGCCCAGCAGGACATTCCATGATGGATCAAGCGAAGGTTCGCGATGAGGCGGCGCGCTGGTTTGTGCGATTGCAGGAGCCGGCGTTGGACATTGAAGAGCACCTGCGCTTCGATGCCTGGCTACAGGAGGACCCGCAGCATCGCGATGAATTCCAGTTGCTCCAGGGCTTGTGGAGCGCCAGCGACTTGCTGCCCAAGGCGCGCTTGCAGGCGCTATGCGAAGCTCCACCGGAACGCCGCCAGCGCCGGCCGTTGGTGCGTTACGCCGTGGCTGCCAGTGTGTTGGCGGTGGCCGTGGGCCTGGGCTTGTTCAGCGGCTTGAATCATTCCTCGACCTACACCGCCGAATTCACCACCGCCCTCGGCGAACGCCGCCATGTGGCGTTGCCCGACGGTTCGGTGGTCGACCTCAACAGCCGCAGCCGCTTGCAGGTGCGCTATGAAAAAGGCCAGCGCAGTGTCGAGCTGAGCGAAGGCGAGGCGATGTTCAGCGTTGAGCACGACAGCAACCGGCCGTTCGTGGTCAGCACCGACATCGGCAAAGTCACGGTCACCGGCACCCGCTTCGATGTTCGCCGCGACGCCACACAAACCAAAGTCGCAGTAGAGCAGGGCACGGTCAAGGTCCAGGGCCGCCATGCACCGGACGGCGAATTCGTCAGCCTCACCGCCGGTCTCGGCACCCGCGTCGATGCCCAGGGCACAGTCGCCGCCGCCTATGCGGTCAATCCTGAAGAACTGACGGCGTGGCGCAGCGGCAAACTGGTGTTCAACAACGCCAGCCTCAGCGAAGTGGCCGAGGAAGTCTCGCGCTATCGGGCCAAACCGCTGCGGGTCGGTGCCGGCCCGGTAGGCAATCTGCGCCTCACCAGCGTGTTCAAATCCGATAACACCGACGCGTTGCTCAAGGCTTTGCCGAGCATTTTGCCGGTGGCGGTGCGCACCCTCGATGACGGCAGCCAGGAAATAATTTCACGATAGATTCAGGTTTTTTTCGAGTTCTTCGTCTTCTTGTGCAACTGCAACTGGTTTGCATTAACAGCCGCACTCTCTTGCGATCAACAGGACAAAGTTCGACGTGAAAACCACCCTCGCCAAAAACAACAAATCTACCGCTGGACGCTGGTTGCCCCTGGCCCTGGCGCTGGCCGTCAGCGCCGCGCTGCCCGAGGCATTCGCCGCCGAGGCGATTCACATCCAGGCCCAGCCGTTGGCCCAGGCCCTGAGTCAGTTGGGTCAACAGACCTCGCTGCAAGTGTTCTTCAGCCCGGAGCTGGTGGCCGGCAAACAGGCGCCGGCGGTGGACGGCAACCTGTCGCCTGAGGAAGCGCTGCGCCAATTGCTCCAGGGCAGCGGCTTGCAGTACCAGATCGATGAGGGTTCGGTGACCTTGTTGCCCGCCCCGAGCGCGGCCAGCAATGGGCCGCTGGAGCTGGGCGTGACTGACATCAAAGTGGTCGGCAACTGGCTCGGCGATGCCGACGAAGAGAAAGTGCAGAACCACCCGGGCGCACGGACCGTGATCCGCCGCGAAGCCATGGTCGAGCAGGGCGCGATGAACGTCGGCGACGTCCTGCGTCGAGTGCCGGGCGTGCAAGTGCAAGAAGCCAACGGCACCGGCGGAAGCGATATTTCCTTGAACGTCGGCGTGCGCGGCCTGACCTCGCGCCTGTCGCCGCGCTCCACCGTGTTGATCGACGGCGTGCCGGCGGCCTTCGCCCCGTACGGCCAGCCACAACTGTCGATGGCGCCGATTTCCTCGGGCAACCTCGACAGCATCGACGTGGTGCGTGGCGCCGGTTCCGTGCGCTACGGGCCACAGAACGTCGGCGGGGTAATCAACTTCGTGACCCGCGCCATTCCGGAAAAACCCACCGGTGAAATCGGCACCACCCTGGAAACCTCCCAGCACGGTGGCTGGAAGCACATCGACACCGCGTTTGTCGGCGGCACGGCGGACAACGGCATCGGCATGGCGCTGCTGTATTCCGGCGTGAACGGCAACGGTTATCGCGAGCGCAACAACGGCAACGACATCGACGATGTGCTGCTCAAGACTCACTGGGCGCCCACCGATGTCGACGACTTCACCCTCAATTTCCACTACTACGACGCCAACGCCGACATGCCCGGCGGCCTGACCCAGGCGCAGTACGACGCCGACCCGTTCCAGTCCGATCGCAACAACGACAACTTCACCGGCCGCCGCAAAGACGTGTCGTTCAAGTGGGCGCGGCAGATCGACGACCGCACCCAGGCGGAAGTCCTGACCTACTACACCGACAGTTTCCGCGGCAGTAACATCGCCGCCCGCGATCAGAAAACCCTCGGCTCGTTCCCCCGCAGCTACTACACCATTGGCGTCGAGCCGCGAGTGTCCCGGGTGTTCGATGTCGGCCCGTCGACCCAGGAAGTCAGCGTCGGCTACCGCTACCTGCGTGAAGCCATGCACGAGCAGGCCAGCCGCCTGGCCCTGGTCAACAACGTGCCCACCGTCACGCCGACCTCCGACGGTCACGTCTACCAGGACCGCACCGGTGGCACCGAAGCCAACTCGGTGTACATCGATAACAAAATCGACATCGGCAAATGGACCATTACCCCGGGTATTCGCTTCGAGCACATCAGCACCGACTGGCACGAACGTGCGGTGCTCGACACCGCCGGCAGGCGTGTCGCGGCCAAGGACCGCAGCATCGAAAGCAATGAGCCGTTGCCGGCCCTGAGCGTGATGTATCACCTGTCCGACGCCTGGAAATTGTTCGCCAACTTCGAGACCTCGTTCGGCAGCCTGCAATACTTCCAACTGGGGCAGGGCGGTGCCGGCAACGAAACGGCCAACGGCCTGGAGCCGGAAAAAGCCAAGACCTACGAGATCGGCACGCGTTACAACGACGGCGCCTGGGGCGGCGAGTTGACCGCGTTCTACATCGACTTCGACGACGAGCTGCAATACATCAGCAACGATGTGGGCTGGACCAACCTCGGCGCGACCAAGCACCAGGGTATCGAAGCCTCGGTGCACTACGACCTGGCTGCGCTCGATCCACGCCTTGATGGCCTGACCGCCAACGCCGGTTTCACCTATACCCGCGCCACTTACGAGGGTGAGATCCCGGGCTTCAAGGGCCGCGACCTGCCGTTCTACTCGCGCCAAGTGGCCACCGTCGGCCTGCGTTACGACATCAACCGCTGGACCTACAACATCGACGGTTTCGCCCAATCCAAGCAGCGCTCGCCGGGCACCGGGGTCAATGCCGATGGCAGCTTCAATAACAACTACATCACCGAAGGCACGGCGGATGGGCAGTACGGCGACATTCCGGGCTACGTCACCTGGAACCTGCGTGGCGGCTACGACTTCGGCTCGCAACTGTCGAACCTGAAAGTCGGCGCCGGGGTGAAAAACGTCTTCGACAAGCAGTACTTCACCCGCTCCAGCGACAACAATGCCGGCATGTACGTCGGAGCGCCTAGGACGTTTTTCGTGCAGGCCAGCGTCGGGTTCTGATGAAAAAGGGGAGGCCGAGTCTTCGGGCCTCCCTGTCCCCCGTGGGAGCTTGCTTGCGATGGCGTCTTGACAGACGACCTGTCACTGACGGCTGTACCTAAATCCCTGTGGGAGCTGGCTTGCCAGCGATGGCGTCCTGACAGACGACCAAGCTGTTGTTGACGGGGTACATATCCATTTCTGCGGTAACGGCCGCTGGCGGTTTCGCCCTTACGGCGAGGCACTTTTGTCAAACGACACAAAAGTACCCAAAAAGTCTGCCCCAAACGTCCGGCCCCTCGCTAAGGCTCGGGGTTCCTTCGCTCCGGCATCCCTCCGGGGGCATCGCCCTCCGGTTGGCTTCGCTGGCACCTACATGCGATGAGCCCGACTGCGTCGTGCGGCGCTGCGCGCCAATCCCCGGATGAATGCCTGCGCTCAGCCTTCCGACGGGGCGGGTGGATCAAAAGCCAGATCAAGAGCGAGGCGAGCTGACACTCGGCCTGTTGGGGTGGTTCGGCTTGGTGTATGTGGTGTGGTTTAGAGCCAGCCCCTCATCGGAACGCCGCATCGCCCAGCCCTCTCCCCACGGGGGAGAGGGGGAAAGGGAGCCGATCTTTGTGCTTTTCAAGACTGGAGTTCGGCTCGATTTTTCAGGTCGACGAACCTCGACTAAACACCTCGGTCAGTCCCCTCTACCCCTTGGGGAGAGGGTTAGGGTGAGGGGTCGATTTCAGCCCGAAATGAACCTCTGTCAGCCCGTCGCGGATCAGCGCTAATAAAGGCGCCGCTGGAGCCAGCCACGAGTTGACGGACAGGCTCAGGGCGTGAAGGGGCGGGTGGATCAAAAGCCAGATCAAAAGCGAGATCAAAAGCGAGATCAAAAGCGAGATCAAAAGCGCGGCGAGCTGATACTCGGCCTGGTTGGGTGTACGCAATTGCTGTGGATGACGCCAATCCCTGTGGGAGCGAGCCTGCTCGCGATAGCGTCGGTCCAGTCAACTCATCTGTGGAATGGAAGGCCGCCATCGCGGGCGAGGGCTCTTCAGGCCTTGAGTACTTTGCCGCTAACCGCCACAGCCACCAGCAACAGCGCAATCAAGGCAAAGGCAAAGCTCAAGCTGCTGCCATGGGCGATAAAGCCGATCACTGCCGGACCGGCGAGAATCCCCGCATACCCCAGGGTGGTGATGGCCGGCACGGCGATGCTTTCGGGCATGACCTTCTGCTTGCCCACGGCGGTGTACAGCACCGGCACGATGTTCGAACAGCCCACGCCCACCAGGGCATACCCGAGCAACGCCGCTTCCCAGGCCGGGACGCTGATCGTCAACAGCAGCCCGAGCGCTGCCGTCATCCCGCCGAACACAATGACCCGCGTGGCCCCCAGGCGCCGGACAATCCGGTCGCCCGTCAACCGCCCGACCGTCATGGTTAGGGCAAACGCCGCATAACCCAGCCCGGCGTAGGCGGTGTCGACGTTACGCTCTACCACCAGGAACACCGCGCTCCAGTCCAGCACCGCGCCTTCGGCGAGGAACACCACAAAGCACAGGCTGCCGATCAGCAACACCACGCCGTGGGGAATCGCAAACGCCGGCCCGGAGTTTTTGCTGCCATACGCCAGCAAGTGCGGAGCCGCTTTGAGCAACGCCAGCAGCAGGATCGCCACCACCATTAGCATCGCCCCCAACGGCGATAACCCCAGGCCGAGCAAACCGCTGACCCCCGCCGCGCCGGCGATCCCGCCGAGACTGAATAAGCCGTGGAAGCCCGACATCATGGTCTTGCCGCTGGCCCGTTCGACGATCACTGCTTGCAGGTTGACCGTCGAATCGACAGTGCCCAGGCCCGCGCCGAACAGGAACAGCACGGCGATCAACACCGGCACCGAGGACACCGTGGCCAACAGCGGCAGGGCCAGGCAAATCAGCAGCGTGCCGCCGGTCAGCACTTTGCGGCAGCCAAAACGCGAGGCGAGGATCCCGGCCATCGGCATCGCCAAAATCGAGCCCACCCCCAGGCACAACAGCAGCAGCCCGAGGGTGCCTTCATCCAGTCCGGCCCGCGCCTTGGCGTAAGGTACCAGCGGTGCCCAGGCGGCGATGCCGATCCCGGCGATGAAAAACGCGATGCGGGTGGACATTTGTTCCAGGCGGCCGGGGACGAAGGTCGCGGCGGTGTTCAGGGCAGTCATGAAAAATCCTTGGTGCTGCGGGTTACGGACGACAGGCAGGGCCACATCCTTGCATATCAGCCCGCGAGTCGCGACCCCCGAGGTTTTTCATGCGGGTGGTTTTTCGGACTAAAAGCCTCCCACTTTGAGCGAGGAAGGCGGCGCTGTCTGCTGTCATATCTGACAGGTTAGGTCGATCAATTGGCGATAAAAAAACTCCGGACAATAATGGTGCGCCGGGAACACCCACGCGGTATTTCATCGCCGGGCGTTGGCGACTAGAGTGCAGGTACTTTTCCTTCTGACTTCAGGACCGATCCATGACGCCGTTCTACGATGCGCGGGGCAATATCTACGCGGTAACGACGCCGGAAAGCTTGCGCGATCAAGGTGTCGAGGTGCCCGCCACTGCCGCCGACGCGGCACAGACTTACGCTGCATGGGCATCGGCGGCCATCGAGGCGTTGTGTAGTTGGGCGCCGGGCAGTCAGCCGTCGGGGAGCAAGTCCCACCGCAGCGACGGCCTGCTGGTCGGACCGTTCCAGGCCGCGCCGCCCTATGACCTGCTGATCGTCAACACCGACGGCACCCTCGCCGAGCGCAGCGGCAATGGCCTGACGATTTTTTCCCAGTACCTCACCGATCAAGGCCTGATGCCCGACGGTGGCTGTCCGCTACGGGTCCATCACGACAAGGTGGATGTGCCTTCACCGGGACAGATCACCGTGGTTCCGGCGACGGTCGAAGAGGTGCGAGGTTTCTGGCTCGATCTCGGGCAGCCGGGTTTCGGGCCCGATGCCGTCAGCGCCGAGGGGGCTGAAACACTGTGGTTCAACGAGCGTGAGGTCAATCATGTGCAACGCCTGTCGCGGCTCAATCCGGCGTGGCAGCGCAGCCAATTCGTGCGGGTCGGCAACCCTCACTGCGTGACCCTGGTCGAGTCGGCCGACGCCTTGCCCAGTAATCGGCAGATGAGTGACTCACCGCTGGCTGAAGGCCTGACCAGCGTTGCATTTGCCCAGCCGACCGGCGCCGGCGAACCCTGTCCGGCAGGCATCAACCTGCAATGGGCACTGCGCGAGTCCGACAGCCGGATCATCGCCCGGGTGTTCGAGCGCGGCGAAGGGCCGACCGCGTCCTCGGGCACCAGCGCCAGCGCGGTGGCTTGCGCGGCGTGGCGGGTGGGTTGGGTCAAGAGCGGCGCCGTGCAGGTGGTGATGCCCGGCGGCACGGCGCCGATTTTGTTGGAAGAGCAGGGCGGGGAATTACGGAGGGTCAGCTTGTTTGGTACGGCTCGGTTGATGGACTGAGTTCAACGCCGCCATCGCTGGCAAGCCAGCTCCCACAAGGATCTGCGGTGAACACGTAGTCTGTGGCCCCCTCAAAAACCTGTGGGAGCTGGCTTGCCAGCGATGAGGCAAGCCCAGACACCTAAAAACTAAAGTGAGTTCGCCCACTCCACCACCGGCATCTGCCGTTTCATCAGCACTTCGCCATGGCGAATCGAGTACAGCGGCAAGCCCTGGCTGCGGATCACTTCGTAGTCGCTGTCCGCCGAGAGAATCAGCAAGTTCGCCGGCCGTCCGGCTTCCAGGCCATAACGTTCGCCGAGGGCCATGGCCTTGGCGCTGTTGTCGGTGACCAGGTCGAGGGCGCTTTGCAGGTTGCGATAACCGAGCATGTGGCAGATGTGCAGCCCGGCTTCCAACACCCGCAGGATGTTGCCGTTGCCCAACGGATACCAGGGGTCGACGATCGAGTCCTGGCCAAAGCACACGTTCATCCCGGCTTCGAGCAGCTCGTTGACCCGGGTCACGCCCCGGCGTTTCGGGAAATTGTCGAAGCGCCCTTGCAGGTGAATGCTTTCGGTGGGGCAGGAGACAAAGCTGATCCCGGAATGCCCGAGCAGGCGGAACAGCTTGGCGCAGTACGCATTGTCGTAGGAGCCCATGGCGGTGGTGTGGCTGGCGGTGACCCGTGAGCCCATGTCGCGGCTGCGCGCCTCTTCCGCCAGCACCTCGAGAAAACGCGAGTGCGGGTCGTCGGTCTCGTCGCAATGTACGTCCACCAGGCAACCGGTGCGCTCGGCCAGGTCCATGAGGAATTTCACCGAACTGACGCCTTGGTCGCGGGTGTACTCGAAATGCGGAATGCCCCCCACCACGTCGGCGCCCATGCGGATCGCCTCTTCCATCAGCTCGCGGCCGTTACGGAACGACTCGATCCCTTCCTGAGGAAACGCGACGATCTGCAGGTCGATCAGATGGCGGCTTTCCTCGCGCACTTCGAGCATTGCCTTGAGCGCGGTCAGGTCGGGGTCGGTGACGTCCACATGGGTGCGCACATGCTGGATGCCATGGGTGGCGAGGGTCTGGATGGTTTTCTTGGCGCGGGTCTTGGTGTCTTCCTGGGTAATGGTCGCCTTGCGCTCGCCCCAGCACTCGATGCCTTCGAACAGCGTGCCGCTCATGTTCCAGCGCGGCTCGCCGGCGGTGAGGGTGGCGTCGAGGTGGATGTGCGGTTCGACGAAGGGCGGCACCACCAGGTTGCCGCCGGCATCCAAGTCATTCGGGCCCAGGGTCGGCGCCTCGGTCTGGCGCGCGATGTTGCTGATCAGGCCATTGTCGAGGTGCAGTTCATGCAGTCCTTCACGGTTGCGCAGGCGGGCATTGATGATGTGCATCAGGCGAATCCTTCTTATAAATCTTGCAGGGGCGCGGCGGCGGTGCGGGCACCCAACAGGCCAGTCAGTAGCACATACGTTAGCGCGGCGGCGGCGATCCCTACCAGTGGCGCGACCCACGGCGAGTTGAACGCGGCGACGGTACCCACGGCATAAGCGCTCAGGCCCGGCCAGTTGAACGCCGGCAACCGGGCATCGGCCAGACGAGGATATTGACCGCGATAGCGAAAGAAAAAGTCCGCCATGATCACGCCGCCGATCGGCGGAATCACCGTGCCGAGCAGGATCAGGTACGGCACCAGCAGGTCGTACATGCCCAGCAGCGCGAGGGCGGTGCCAATTACCGCGCCGGCCAGGGTCACGGTTTTACGCCGACCGGTGCGCAACAGGTTGCAGCCGGCGACGGCGAAGTTATAGATGGTGTTGTCCTGGGTGCTCCAGATATTCAGCAATAACATCGCCATCGCGGCCATGGCGAAACCTTGCAATAGCAGCACTTCGACCACGTCCGGTTGCTGGTAGACGATGGCGCCGTACGCGCCGATCAACACCATCAGGCCGTTACCGATAAAGAAGCCGATCAGGCTCGCCAGTACCGCGACCCGCGCCGAACGCGAGAAGCGGGTCCAGTTGGTGGCCTGGGTCGCGCCGCTGACGAAGGTGCCAAACACCAGCGTGATGGCGGTCGACCAGTCGAGGCTGGCGCTCGGCACCACCGACAGCAAGCCATCGAGGCCGCCGACTTTGACGGTGGCGACCCACATCGACAGCATCAGCAGCAACATCATTGCCGGCACGGCAATGTACGAAAGGATTTCCAGCCCGCGATAGCCGACATAGGCCGTGGCGCAGAACACCAAGCCAAACAGCACCATCAGTCCCAGCACGGTGCCTTGGTCGAGGTCGAAATATTTGCCCAGCACCACGGCGGCGGTGGCCGTGCCCCAGGCGTACCAGCCGATCTGGGTGAAACCGAGGATCAGGTCGCTGAGCTTGCTGCCCACCTCGCCGAAGCAGAAACGCCCCATCAGCACCGAGTTCAGACCGCTCTTGAAGGCGATGTAACCCAGCGCCGCCGCGTAGATCCCCAGCAGCAAGTTGCCGACGATAATCACCGCCATCATCTCGCCGAAACTGAACGCCACCCCGAGCTTGCCGCCGGCAAACATGGTCGCGGTGAAAAAGGTGAAACCCAGCAGGACCATGGCCGTCGAGGCCAGGCCCTTGCGCGCATGCATCGGCACTTCGCTGAGGGGGTAATCGTTACCGGGATCGTTCTGCGTCATGGCGGCGTTCCTTGCTGAAGGAGGGAAGGTGCGCAGAGGGTTGCAGTGGTCGTGCCAAGCGGCCGGGCACGCCGTTATGTATAGACGGGGACGGGAATGTGGGCGAAAGCGGTGCAACGGTCACAACGCCGTCCCCATGTGGGAGCGAGCAGGCTCGCTCCCACATGGGATCTCAGCTTACTCGCCGCGATAAATGCAGCCGCTGGTGCAGGTCTCGTGGATGCGGATCGCGCTCAATTCCGGCAGCAACGGCTTCAACTCGACCCAGATCCATTTGGCCAGGACTTCGCTGGTGGGGTTTTCCAGGCCGGGGATGTCGTTGAGGTAGTTGTGGTCCAGGCGTTCGTAGAGCGGCTTGAAGATCGCTTTGATTTCCGAGAAATCGCGAATCCAGCCGGTGTGCGGGTCGAGGTCGCCGCTCAGGTGAATCGCCACTTTGAACGAGTGACCGTGCAGGCGACCGCACTTGTGGCCGTCCGGCACGTGGGGCAGGCGGTGGGCGGATTCGAAGGTAAATTCTTTGAAGATTTCCACAGTGTTTTCCAGCTCAGTCAGGTGGCGATCGCCGCGGCGATGTGGGCAGGCGGCGAGTTTACCAGAGCGCCGGGCAAAACACTGACTAAAGGGTCAGCAAGTGCTGGCCGAGGCGACCGTTGGCCGCCAATTCGAGGAACTCGTCCCCCAGCCGCTGGCTCGCGTCCATCGCCGTACGCCAGTATTTCTGCCGGCTCGGGGCATCGCCCATGAAGCGCTTGAAGTCGTTGCGGTCCGGCAGTTTGCCGTAGGGCAAGCGGCTCAGATAGTCCCTGGATGGCGCCACCAGCAGCACGTTGTGCAAGCGTTTAGGACAGGCCCGGCGCCACGGCAGGCCTTTGTCGAACCAGCCGGGAATCACTCGGTCGGTGAAATGCGGGTACAGCACGATGTCATCGCCGCTGTAGGGCAAGTCCAGGTGATAGTCCAGCAACCCGCCGTCGCGGAATGTACCGGCGCCGGCACCGGGCAAGTCCCGCACGCCTTGCATCACCATCGGGATCGAGCCGGACGCCAGCAGCGCCTGGCGCAGGTTGCCGGCGTCGAGCGCGACGAAACGCGAGGGGAAGTCGGTCAGGGCATCGAGCGGGGGCGCCAGCCGTGGGTCGTGGATGATCAGCCGCTCAAAATGCCGGGACAGCCGCGCGCGACCGCGCAAGTTATCGGCGATCACCGACGACAGGCCCAGCCCGAGGCGACCGCGATGATCGTCGGCGAGCAAGCCGTGGCTTTTCACCACCATGATGTTCAAGCGGTAATGGGGGTTGTCGAGGATCGACGTGTCGCGGCCGTCCAGCAGGTCGTCGAGCATGCGCTGCGAGCTTTGGCTGATCTGGGCCATGGTCACGCCCTTGTTGAAATTCTGCTCGGTGTACAAGTGCCCGAGCCGGCGAATGCCCTCGGCGGCATCCGGCAGGCAGGCACTGGCGAAGCGCCAGGAACCCACCGAGGCACCGATCAGCGAGCGCGGCCGAGGCGCGGCGGGCAGCCATTCGCCGAACAGCGCCAGGTCCAGGCCCTGAATGCCCAGAGCTTTCGGGCCACCGGCGGCGCCGGGCAGGGTACCGACATCCGCCGCGCTCAAACCGTTGTCGCGAATACGCTGCAAGGCACGCGGGCCGGCCTTGAGGATCAGGGCGGGGAACTTGATGTGGATGGCGGTCATACGAATCTCGGTTTCTGGCAAGCGCTGGATTATGAATGATGGCCATTCAGTTTCAATTAAGTTCGGCGGGTTAAGGTGGCAGGCGTCGGCCACTGACAAAAAATAACGGAGCCCCATGCACACCTTGACTGCCCTGATCACCGCTACCCTCATCGCCGGCGCCGCGAGCCTGGCCCAGGCCCGCGATCTGGGGCCCGACGAAGCCCTGCGCCTGCGCGACGCTGGTACCATTCAGTCTTTCGAGCGACTAAACGCCACCGTGTTGGCCAAGCATCCCGGTTCCAGCATCCGCGAAACCGAACTGGAAGAAGAGTACGGCAAGTACATCTACCAAGTGGAGCTGCGCGACCCGCAAGGCGTCGAGTGGGATGTGGAATTGGACGCCGTGACCGGGCAAGTGCTCAAGGATCATCAGGACAGGTAATGACTATTCATCTTCGCGCCCGCAGTCGCGTGGCGCTGATACTTCTGGCGTTTTGCTCGGTGGTGATGGCCCGCGACCTGGATCAGGACGAAGCGCTGCGCCTGCGGCAAAAAGGCCTGATCCTGCCGCTCGAACAACTGCTGCAACAAGCCCTGGACCGCTACCCCGGCGCCAAGTTGCTGGAAGCCGAGCTGGAAGAAAAGCATGACGTCTACATTTATGAAGTCGAGTTACTGACCACCGACGGGGTGGTCCGTGAACTGGACCTGGAGGCCGCCACCGGCCTGTTACTCAAAGACAAGGAAGATTGACCGATGCGCTTGCTGCTGGTGGAAGACCACGTGCCCCTGGCCGATGAATTGCTCGCCGGGCTCAACCGTCAGGGTTACGCGGTGGATTGGTTGGCCGATGGCCGCGACGCGGTGTACCAGGGCGCCAGTGAGCCTTATGACCTGATCATTCTCGATCTGGGCCTGCCCGGGGTGCCTGGCCTCGACGTGCTGACGCAATGGCGATCTGCCGGCCTGTCGACCCCGGTGCTGATCCTCACTGCGCGGGACTCCTGGGCCGAACGCATCGAAGGGCTCAAGGCCGGCGCCGACGATTACCTGACCAAACCCTTTCACCCCGAAGAATTGCACCTGCGGGTCCAGGCCTTGCTGCGCCGCTCCCATGGCCAGGCCAATCAGCCAACGCTCAAGGCCGCCGGGCTGCACCTGGATGAAGGTCGGCAATGCGTGACCCGCGACGGCGCCGACATCCAGCTCACCGCCGCCGAATTCCGCTTGCTGCGCTACTTCATGCTGCACCCGGAACAGATCCTGTCGAAAAGCCATTTGGCCGAACACCTCTACGACGGCGAGACCGAGCGCGATTCCAATGTGCTGGAAGTCCACGTCAATCACTTGCGGCGCAAACTCGGACGCAGCGTGATCGAAACCCGCCGTGGCCAGGGTTACCTGTTCGGCGGGGCCGCGCCGTGAGGTCAATCCAGCGCCGCTTGAGCCTGGGGCTGATCAGCGTGATGGTGGTGGTCGGCCTGGTGCTGGCGCAAACCAGCCTGTGGCTGTTCGAAATGGGCTTGCAGCGCTACCTCGAAGCCGGATTGCGCAACGACAGCGAAAGCTTGCTGCTGGCGTTGGTGAGAGGGCCACAGGGCCTGCAACTGGATGAAAAACACCTGTCGCCGGGTTACCAGCGACCGTTTTCCGGGCACTACTTCCGCATCGATTTCGCCGACAGCCATTGGCGCTCGCGCTCGTTGTGGGACCAGGAGCTGCCGCTGCTCGATCACCCTGGACTGCACAGCAACTTGCAGTTGGGGCCCGAGGGCCAGCAACTGCTGGTGTTGCGCAGTGACTATCGGCGCATGGGCCAGGCGATTTCCATCAGCGTCGCCCAGGATTACACCCCGGTGCGCGACAGTTTCCTGCGCATGCAGCAAGTCGGCCTGGGCCTGGGCCTGGCCGGGCTGCTGCTGATTCTGCTGCTGCAACGGATCACCGTGCGCAACGCCTTGCGTCCGCTGGACAAGGCCCGGGAGCAGATCGCCCAATTGCAGCAAGGCCAGCGTTCGCAACTCGACGATCAAGTCCCGGTGGAACTGGAACCGCTGGTGGCGCAGATCAACCATTTGCTCGCCCACACCGAAGACAGCCTCAAGCGCTCGCGCAATGCCCTGGGCAACCTCGGCCATGCGTTGAAAACGCCACTGGCGGTGTTGCTGAGCCTGGCTTCCAGCGCACAACTCGACGCTCATCCGGGGTTGCGCAAGATTCTCCTCGATCAGTTGCAACAGGTTCAGCATCGCCTGAACCGCGAACTCAACCGCGCGCGTTTGTCCGGCGACGCCTTGCCCGGCGCTTTGTTCGATTGCGATGCCGAACTGCCCGGATTGCTCGCGACCCTGAACATGATCCACGGCGACCACCTGAAGCTAAGCTACCGCGCGCCACCGGGGTTGCAATTGCCCTGGGACCGCGAAGACCTGCTGGAACTGCTCGGCAACTTGCTCGACAACGCCTGCAAATGGGCTGACGCCGAGGTGCGCTTGAGCGTGGTCGAGACCGCCGAAGGCTTTGCCCTGAACGTCGAAGACGACGGCCCGGGGATTCCCGAAGCGCAACGCGACGAGGTGTTCAGTCGCGGCACACGGCTGGATGAGCAGACCGATGGCCACGGGCTGGGGCTGGGTATCGTGCGGGATATCGTCGAGGCGTGGGGTGGGGTGTTGCGGCTGGGCGAGAGTGAGTGGGGTGGGTTGCGGGTGGTGATTGAACTGCCGAAGCGCTGAGGCCGAACCGGATACCTCCGACCTATGACAGTGCCTGACCTGCCGCCATCGCTAGCAGGCTAGCTCCCACAGTTTCGATCTCTGGTGAACACAGGTTTTGTGAACACTGTAAATCTAATGTGGGAGCTAGCCTGCTAACGATGACGGCCTGACAGACAAGCTGTATTTTCCAGGTGCACTCCAATCCCCTCACCACACAGGCTCAGCAAACCGGCCAGGCACAACCCAAGGGTCTGGTCACATAAAAGCTTGCAGCTTCGGGGTTGCAGCTTGCGGCCGGGTCCGGCACAGTGCGCGCCCTCCAATAAAAACCATCCATGACACCCGCTGACGGGCCTTCCCAGTCTGTCGGCCGGTGCGATTTCGCCTGTCGGAATCTTTTCCCTGTCTGTGTTCTGAGGTAACGATGATTAATGCAGTAATTGCCGCGGTGGGCGTGATGCTGGTGCTCAGCCTGTGCCGCGTGCATGTCGTGATCGCCCTGATTGTCGGCGCGCTGATAGGCGGCCTGACCGGTGGCCTGGGTATCGACGCCACGCTCAAGGCGTTCAATAGCGGCCTGGGTGGCGGGGCGACCGTGGCGTTGTCCTACGCCTTGCTCGGCGCTTTCGCGGTGGCGATTGCCAAGTCCGGCCTGGCTCACGCCCTGGCGGACAAGGCACTGGCGATGGTCGACCGCCAGGACTCGGCCAGCGTTGGCCAGGTCAAATGGTTGTTGATCGGCCTGTTGTGGGTGGTGGCCATCGCTTCACAGAATATTTTGCCGATTCATATCGCCTTTATTCCGCTGCTGGTGCCACCGCTGTTGTATGTGCTGACCAAGCTGCAACTGGATCGCCGCTTGATTGCCTGCGTTATGACTTTTGGCTTGATCACGCCTTATATGTTCCTGCCGGTGGGTTTCGGCAACATCTTCCTCAATGAGATTCTCTTGGCCAATGTCGCCCGCAGCGGCGTGGACATCAGCGGGATTAACGTTACCCACGCCATGGGCATTCCGGCCTTGGGCATGGTGGCCGGGCTGGGGGTCGCCTTCATCAGCTATCGCAAGAAGCGCGTGTACGACCTGGCAAGGATCGAGCAGGTCGAACAGGTCGCGGTGCAGTACAACCCGCTGACGCTGCTAGTGGCCGGCTTCGCTATTGTCGCGGCCTTTATCATTCAACTACTGCTGGACTCGATGATCATCGGCGCGTTGTCGGGGTTCCTGATTTTCTCGGTGTCGGGGGTGGTGAAGTGGCGTGACACCGACGACCTGTTCACCGAAGGCATGAAGATGATGGCGATGATCGGCTTCATCATGATTGCCGCCTCAGGCTTCGCCGAGGTGATGAAAGCCACCGGCCAGGTGCAGACGCTGGTCGAGTCCTCGGCCTCGTGGATCGACCATAGCAAGGGCATCGGCGCACTGTTGATGCTGTTGGTGGGGCTGCTGGTGACCATGGGCATCGGCTCGTCGTTCTCCACCGTGCCAATCCTCGCCGCGATTTTCGTGCCGTTGTGCGTGCAACTGGGCTTCAGCCCCATGGCCATTGTCTGCATTGTCGGTACGGCTGGCGCTTTGGGTGATGCCGGCTCACCCGCCTCGGACTCGACCCTCGGTCCGACTTCGGGCCTCAACATCGATGGCCAGCACCACCATATCTGGGACACGGTGGTGCCGACGTTTCTGCATTACAACCTGCCGTTGCTGGGGTTTGGTTGGGTGGCGGCGATGGTGTTGTGAGGGGCATCGACCATGCGGTGCTGCACGCCAGTCCCCGGATGAATGCCTGCGCTCAGCCTTCCGATATAGGTGGGTGGATCAAGATCAAGAGCGCCGCGAGCTGACACTCGATCTGCGCAAGCCCGTGCGCAACGGGAGCGGGCTCAACTTTTGATCCCTTTGGCCGTTAATGCTGTTAACCACGCCAATAAAATCAAAAGAGTGAACCGCATGCGCTTGAGCCTGAAAGCCAAAGTCCTCTCCCTGGCGATACTGCCGGTGTTGCTGTTCGCGGTGGTCATCAGTCTGGCCACTGCCTTCATCCTGCAAGAGCAGGCGAGTAAGGAAGTCGAGGACACTCGCCAGCGTCTGCTGACCGATGCCAAGGCCACCCTGCAAAGCTACGTTGCAGTGGCGATGACGGCGATCAAGCCGCTCTACGATTCGGCCGCTGCCGGCGATGATGCGGCTCGGGCGCAAGCGATCAAGTTGCTGTCGAGCATCAGCTACGGCAAGGAAGGCTACTTCTTCGGCTACGACTCCAACACCGTGCGCCTGTTCAAGGCCAACAGTCCCGAAGGTGTCGGCCAGAGCTTCAAGGACAACCGCGATCCCAATGGCGTCTACGTCAACCGCGACTTGGTGAAAGTCGCCAAGGACGGCACGCATTACCTGCAATACAGCTCGCCGCTGCCCAGCGACAGCAAGGTGCTGGTGCCCAAGCTCGGCTACACCGAATACCTGTCGAAGTGGGACATGGCGGTCGGTACTTCGGTCAACCTCGACGGTATTGAGGCGCAGGTCGCGGTGGTTCAGGCCAAGGTTCAGGAGCGGATGCAAGGCGTGCTCTTGACCATCGTCGGCATCGCCCTGGTGGTGTTGCTGGTGATTGCGGTCGCCGGTCTGATACTGGCCAACACCATCCTGCGCCCGCTGCACCTGATGAAAGCCAACCTCGACGACATCGCCGCAGGGGAGGGTGACTTGACCCGGCGCCTGCCGATCACCAGTCAGGATGAGTTGGGCGAGTTGGCCGGCTCGTTCAACCGTTTCGTCGACAAGATCCACGGCCTGGTGCGGCAGATCACCGAGATGACCGGCCAACTCACCGGCCTGGTCAACCAGGTCTCGGATCAGGCCCAGCGCTCCGAGCAGGCCATGGAACGCCAGCGTCACGAAACCGATCAAGTGGCGACGGCGATCAATGAGATGTCCTCGGCGGCCCAGGAAGTGGCAAAAAGCGCCCAGGGCGCGGCGGTGGCGGCGCAACAAACCGACGAAGAGGGTCAGTCGGCCCGGCGTGTAGTGGCGGGCAGCATCAAGCAGATTCATGCGTTGGTGGACGATATCCGCAGCAGCGGCACCTCCCTCGACAGCTTGCAGCAGGACGTGTCGTCGATTGTCAGCGTACTCGGGGTAATCCGTTCGATTGCCGAGCAGACCAACTTGCTGGCGCTGAACGCCGCCATTGAAGCGGCGCGGGCCGGTGAAGCCGGGCGTGGGTTTGCGGTGGTGGCCGACGAAGTACGGGCGTTGGCCAGTCGCACGCAAATCAGCACCCAGGAAATCCAGGGCATGATCGACCGTTTGCAGGCCGGCACCCAAGCGGCGGTGGAAGCCATGCGTCGTTCCAGTGAGGCCGGTGACGGCACTTCGGCCCAGGCCAACGAGGCGGGCGCGTCGCTGGACACCATGGCGCAACTGATCGGCACCATCAACGCGATGAACGCGCAGATCGCCAGCGCTGCCGAAGAGCAGACGGCCGTGGCTGAAGAAATCAATCGCAGCGTGCATCAGATTGCCGTGGCGGTGGACAGCGTGGCCGATGAAACCCAGCTCGGGGCGCAGACGTCGCGCAGCCTGGCGGATTTGGGTCAGCGCCTGGGTTCCCTGGTGGGGCAGTTCCGGATCTAAGCGGGGGGATCAAGCCTTCCCGGGCCATCTGCATCTATGCTCAGTCATAACGGATGGCACTCCCGCGGACCGTGGCGGACTAAGCATCAGCAGCCGATCGCGGCTGCGTGCGGACTGACATGGATCGGACATGAACGACACAACCCTTCAACGCAGGTCACTCCTGGTTTTACTGGTGCTGGTGACCCTGGCTTTTATCTGGATTTTGCTGCCGTTCTACGGCGCGGTGTTCTGGGCGGTGATCCTGGGTATCGTCTTCGCGCCGTTGCAGCGCCGGTTGCAACTGAAGTTCGGCTGGCAGCGTAACCTCACGTCGTTGTGCACCTTGAGCGTCTGCCTGGTCATCGCGATCTTGCCGGTGATCATCATTAGCGTGCTGTTGGTCCAGGAAGGGGCGAACGTCTACAAGAACATCGAAAGCGGCCAGTTGGACATCGCTGCCTACATCGCCCAGTTCAAGCACAGCTTGCCGCCGTATTTCCAGCATTTGCTCGACCGCTTCGGCATGGGCGAACTCAATGGCCTGCGGGAGAAAATCGTCAAAAGCGCGATGCAGGGCAGCGATATTCTCGCCTCCCAGGCGTTCAGCTTTGGCCAGGGCACGTTCGATTTCCTGGTGGGCTTCTTCATCATGTTGTACCTGTTGTTCTTCTTCCTGCGCGATGGCGCCGAACTGGCGCGCAAGATGCGCCTGGCGATTCCGCTGGCGGAACACCAGAAGCGTCGTTTGCAATTGAAGTTCAATCGGGTGGTGCGGGCGACGGTCAAGGGCAATCTGCTGGTGGCGATCACTCAAGGGGCGCTGGGCGGTTTGATTTTCTGGTTCCTGGACATTCCCAGCGCGTTGCTCTGGGCAGTGCTGATGGCGTTTCTGTCGTTGCTGCCGGCGGTGGGCGCGGGCATCGTCTGGGCGCCGGTGGCGGCGTACTTCCTGTTAAGCGGAGCAATCTGGCAGGGGGTGGTGCTGGGGTTGTTCGGGGTGTTTGTGATCGGGTTGGTGGACAACGTCTTGCGGCCGATTCTGGTAGGCAAGGACACCAAGATGCCGGATTACCTGATTCTGATCTCGACCTTGGGCGGGCTGGCGGTATTCGGGCTCAACGGCTTTGTCATCGGGCCACTGATTGCGGCGCTGTTCATGTCGAGCTGGGCGATTTTCATCGAAACCAAGCCGCGGGTGCAGTTGCCGTCTTAGGCGGTGAGCAGCATATGGCCCATGCGTTGCGACAAGGCTTGTGCGGCGGGCAATGAGGTGAGTGGGCCACTGACGCGGACGCCGTCTTGCACCAGGTACCAGCAGGCGAGCAAACCCAGGTCCCTGAGCGGGGCGGGAACGGCGCTGCCAATCACGGACATAATCTGAACTTTAGACATAAGGACCTCCACGAATCGATGGAGCTACCTTACGGGGCGGCCGGAATTACCGACAATCAACGTTTTCGATAGTGGTCATTGACGCAACAGAGCGTGCCAGCCGACCAGCGGTCAGTCGACCACTTGATCGAGCATGTGCATCACTTCCTGCTCGTTGAGCAGGCCTTTGCGCACCAGATTCTCCGCCAGCAGCGAAAGAAACTTGGCGCTGCGGTGGCCTTCGAGGTGTTTGAGTTCGGTCAGCGCGCTGTAGACCTTGCTCGACGTACACAAACCGACGATACGATGCGGATTCTGCGTGGGCATGGGGAGGCGTCCTTTTTGTTATGAGCCAGATTATTGTGGACCGCTCCAGCTTGCTGCGTTTTCATGACGCAAATGTGACAGCGGTCTCAGGGGAGTGAAGCAGCCCTGGCCAATCATGCCAATTTCGAGCCAGCGGACTGTTCCGACAGCGACCTTGGCGAAAGTCTGGCAGACCCGACGCTATCAACGGCCACAAAAAAGCCCCGCCTTATCCAGGCGGGGCTTGATGCCGAGCATTACCAGCGCGGGCCACCGTAGTAGCCATGCGGAGGGCCGTAGTACCCGCGGGGCGGGCCGTAATACACCGGCGCCGGGCGGTAGTAGACCGGTTGTTGCACATAGACCGGGGCTGGTTGGTAGTAGACCGGTGGTGGCGGCTGCTGCACGTACACCGGTTGTGGTTGAACGTAAACCGGCTGCTCGACGTACACCGGCCGGTCGCGATTGATCAGGGCCGAGCCGACGATGGCCGAGCCGACGATCGCGCCAAACACCGCTGGGCCTTGCCAACCGCCACCACCATGGGCTTCTGCCTGCCCTGCGACAGCAAGAGCACCGATCAGCAAAGCGATTGTGGGGATTTTACGGATCATGATAATTCCTCGGTTCTTCGACCCGGCGCTTGCGTCTGCAATAGACCCAAGGATTGTCGCGGGGATACATCTAAGACAGCGTTAATTGGAAAATCTGCACAGCCGTTTGGTAAATTTTGTGTAAGGTCTGTACCGGCTTCTTTACCGTCGCATGAGCCTAGGGCAGACACGCGGCTATGATCGAACAGAACCTCCCGGATTGGCTAATCCCGCCTATCCGAAAGTGTCAATGAAAGGATATTCCATGCAGATGAACCCGAACAAAGACACCCAATTGTGCATGTCGCTCTCTGGGCGCCCCGGGAATTTCGGCCTGCGGTTTCACAATCACCTCTATGAACAATTGGGCCTGAATTTCTACTACAAGGCCTTCAGCAGCCAGGACCTGCCCGGCGCTGTCGGTGGTATTCGTGCCCTGGGCATTCGTGGCTGCGGTGTGTCGATGCCGTTCAAGGAAGCCTGCATTGCCTTGGTCGACGAACTCGACCCCTCGGCGGCGGCCATTCAGTCGATCAACACCATCGTTAACACCGCTGGCTATCTCAAGGCCTACAACACCGACTACATCGCCATCGCGCAACTGCTGCAAACCCACGCAGTGCCCAAGGATTCGACGTTCGCCCTGCGGGGCAGCGGCGGCATGGCCAAGGCCGTGGCCAGCGCCTTGCGCGACGGCGGCTACAAGAATGGCCTGATCGTCGCCCGTAACGAGCGGGCAGGGCGTGCGCTGGCGCAGTCGTTGGGTTATGGCTGGCAGGCTGAGTTGGGCGAACAGCGCCCGCAGATGTTGATCAACGTCACGCCGATTGGCATGACGGGCGGCCCTGAGGCCGATCAACTGGCGTTTGCCCCTGAGGTCATCGCCGCTGCGGACACGGTGTTCGACGTGGTGGCGATTCCCTCGGAAACCCCGCTGATCGTGCGGGGCCGGGCCGAGGGCAAACGGGTTATTACTGGCCTGGAAGTCATCGCCATCCAGGCCTTGGAGCAGTTTGTGCTGTACACCGGCGTGCGCCCGACCGATGAGCAGTTCCAGAACGCCGTGGCGTTTGCTCGAAGTTAAGCGCTGGATGTACCGGCCTCATCGCGGGCAAGCCACGCTCCCACAGGTTTCGTGGTGACCACCAATACTGTGACCGCTCGATTACCCTGTGGGAGCGAGCCTGCTCGCGAAGGCGGTATGCCAGGTACTGAGGGGTGAACTGACACAACGCTTTCGCGAGCAGGCTCGCTCCTACTGGTTTGTGGCGTATTACTCCAACCGCGCCAATCGCTCTTCCAGCGCGGTGATCCGGGCTTCGAGTTCTTCGATGCGCTCCACCGAGACACCGCTGCCGGCGCTGCGCTCGCTGGGAGTGTGTCGCGCGGCAAGAATGGTTTCGATGTCGGCCGGGTCGCCGAGGGCGTGCATATAACGGTCTTCGCGCTGGCCGGCCTGGCGCGGGATCAGCAGGGCCAGGTCACGGGCAATCAGGCGTTCAAGTTGGTGCACCACTTGCTCGGTGTCTTCGAAATCGTGCATGCGACCGCTGCGGGTCAGCAGTTCGTTGACCGTCTGCGGCCCGCGCAGGAACAGCAAGCCCATTAGCACCAACTGCGCCGGCACCAGTTCCAGCGCCTTGTCGACCTTGTGTTCGTAGCGGTCGGCGCGGCTGCCCATCACCAGTTTGGCGAAACCGGCATTTTCCAGCTGCCGCAGGTTTTGCCCGACCAAGCCCTGGGCCAGGTTCATCACCGGCTCACGGCTGGTTTTCTGGTTGCAGGCCAGGACCAGGGCGTTGAGGGTCAGCGGGTAGGTTTCCGGACTGGTGGCCTGTTTCTCGATCAAGGCGCCGAGAATGCGCACCTGGGTGCTGTTGAGGCGCGGCTCAGCGCTGGTGATCTCGGGTTCAATGCTCATCGCGCTTTCCTTATGCAGTCGAAGCCGCCTAGCCTAATCCTAGTTAAAGAAAAGACAAGCCGCCCACCCGCCGAGCATGGCTATAATCGCCGCACTTTTTACTCCCCAAACACCCCGCGAGATCACCATGACTATTTCTCTGTACGCCGCTTCCGTTCCGGTCATCAAACAAATGCTCAATGCCCTGAGCGATGTGCTGAAGAAGGCCGAGGCCCACGCGACCGAAAAGAACATCGATCCGAACGCTTTCCTGCAAGCCCGCCTGTACCCGGACATGTTCCCGCTGGTGCGCCAAGTGCAGATCGCCGTGGATTTCGCCAAAGGCATCAGCGCTCGCCTGGCTGAAATCGAAGTGCCGAAGTACGAAGACAGCGAAACCACCTTCGCTGACCTGCAAGCCCTGCTGACCAAAGTCCTGGCCTTCATCGACGGCATCCAGCCGGAGCAGATCGACGGCAAGGAAGGCATTGAAATCGTCACCCGCCCAGGCACGCCGAAAGAGAAGCGCTTCAGCGGCCAGTCCTACCTGCTGACCTACGGCCTGCCGCAGTTCTTCTTCCACGTCACCACCGCTTACGCACTGCTGCGCCACAACGGCGTGGAAGTGGGCAAGCGCGATTACATGGGTGCGTTCTAACCCTTCAGGTTTTATTTTTCGCTGTGCAAAACCGCCGGGGTTAACGCCCCGGCGGTTTTTTTGCGCCGGCATTCCCCGAGGTGGCGCCAGCACAGGCCGACACACTCTGTTAAGCTGCCGCCTCCTTATTTAAAGCGTTGCCAGCGGCCCCTCGGGTTATCGCTGGTGTCGTCGTTTTCCTGGAGTTCTGCATGCTGTTGCCCATCCTTCTGTTGTCGGCCGCCGGTTTCACGGTGCTGACCACGGAATTCATCATCGTCGGCCTGCTGCCCGCCATCGCCCGGGACTTGGATGTCAGCATTCCCCAGGCCGGTTTGCTGGTCACCCTGTTCGCCTTCACCGTGGCCGCCTTCGGCCCGTTCCTGACCGCTTACTTCGCCCGATTCGAGCGGCGCAAATTGTTTATCAGCATATTGGTGATGTTCGGCGTGGCCAACATTGTGGCGGCGCTGGCACCGAACATCTGGGTGATGGCCCTGGCGCGCTTGATTCCGGCCCTCGGTTTGCCGGTGTTCTGGGCCTTGGCCAGTGAAACCGCGGTGGACATCGTCGGCCCGGACTTTGCCGGGCGAGCCATTGAGAAGATCGGTTTCGGGATTGTCTGCGCCACGGTGTTCGGCATTCCGGTCGGTACGCTGATTTCCGATGCTTTCGGCTGGCGCAGTGCGTTCGCCATCCTGGCGGTGATTGCTTTCGCCAAGGCGTTGCTGCTGTTTATCTATTTGCCGAAAACCAGCCTGCACCAGCATCAGGTCAGTTTCCGTTCGCAGTTCAAGATCTTGCGTAGCCCGTTGATGGTGGGTCATGTGCTGCTCTCGGTGCTGGTGTTTAGCGGCATGTTTACCGCCTATACCTACTTGGCGGACATGCTCGAGCGGCTGGCGGGGTTCAACGGCACACTGGTCGGCTGGTGCCTGATGGGCTTCGGCGCGGTGGGTTTGATCGGCAATTCCTTGGGCGGCCGGGCGGTGGACCGTCATCCGCTGATCGCGTCGATGATTTTTTGCGCCTTCATGATCGCCGGCCTGGTGGCCGTGGTGCCGAACATTCATTCGCCGATGGGTCTGGCCGCCGCGTTGGCACTCTGGGGTGTGACGCAAACCGGATTGTTCCTGATCAGCCATGTGCGCCTGATGAAGGCCGCGCCCGAGGCGCCAGCTTTTGCGGCGTCGCTGAACATTGCCGGGGCCAACCTCGGCATCGGGCTCGGCGCCATCGTCGGTGGTCGCGTGATTGACTGGGTCGGCCTGGGCGGCCTCGGCTTCGCGGCGGCGGCGTTTATCCTGATCTCGATCCTGCTGGCGATGGCGTTGATGAGTTTCGAGCCTCGGGAAATCAGCGCCTGAGGCCTCACATCGCGGTGAACAACTCCCGTCGGGCACCTTCGGTAATCGCCACGATGCCCGGGTGCTTGACCTTGCGCTCCACCGAGATCGCGTAGAACGACTCGGTCACCGCATCGGTCTGGCCAATCAACGCCACGCCGTATTGGCGTTTCACTTCCTCGGCTATCACGCTGGGGCCAATGAAAATCCCGCTGCCGGATTGGCCAAACGCCTGCATCAGGGCGCTGTCATCGAACTCGCCGACGATCCGCGGCTGGATCTGCTGCTCGGCAAACCAGCGCTGCAAACGGCTGCGCACCACGGTTTCCGGGCCGGGGATCAACAGCGGCGCACCGTGCAGACTGCGTGGGAAATCCTGGCCGTAGCGTTCGGCCAGTTCCTGGGTGGCAAAAAAACTGATGCCACACTCCCCGAGTTTCTGGCTGTAGCCTTTAATGTCCAGATGAGAAGGCATGGGACTGTCGGAAATCACCAGGTCCAGGCGCTGGATGGCCAGGTCCGCCAGCAGGCGTTCGAGTTTGTCCTCGCGACAGGTGATGCGCAGCGGCTCGCTCAATTCCATGGTCGGCGCGATCAGCCGATACACGATGGATTTGGGCACCACGTCCGCCACCCCGACGCGAAACAGGATCTGCTGCTCATTGGGTTGTGCCCGCAGCATCAACTCCAGTTCACCGCCCAACTGAAACATTTGTTCGGCGTAGGGTAGGGTCTGGCGTCCGGCTTCGGTCAATTCCAGCTGCCGGCCGACCCGGCGAAACAGTTCGATGCCGTAGGTCTGTTCCAGCAGGGAAATCTGTCCGCTGATGGTTTGCGGTGTCAGGTTCAGTTGCTCGCAGGCGCGGACGATGCTGCCGGTCTTGGCCACCACCCAGAAATAATGCAGCTGGCGATAATTGAGCATGGTTATCTTCAGTTCGTAAAAACCGAAGTATAACCGCTAAAAATACGAATTTTACTGAAGTGTTCGGCTCTCTAGAATCCACCGCCATTGATGGGCCATCTTTTGTGCCCCGTCTGTTCTAGCGAGGAAAGCACCATGAACCTGAAAACCTTGGGCGCCACGGCGCTGCTGTCCCTGTCGATGCTGGCGCTGGCCGGTTGCGACCAGGCCGAAAAAAGCGCCCAGCAACTGATGGGCAAGGCCGCAGAAACCGCCAAGCAAGCCATCGACGACACGCATAAAGCGGCGGAACAGGCACTCAGCGATGCCACCGGCGGTTTGATCAAGAAGCAGCCGCCGGCCGATGACGAAAAACGTGAAGCGTCCTCCCAGGACATCTAACCCGACTTACCGCGAATCAGGACTGACCCATGGACTATCTTTTACAACTGGCTGCGAGCCCTACCGCTTGGGTTGCCCTGGCAACACTGATCGTCATGGAAATCGTGCTCGGCATCGATAACCTGATCTTTATCTCGATCTTGACCAACAAGTTGCCCGTGCAGCACCGGACCAAGGCGCGGCGCATTGGTATCGGCATGGCGTTGATCCTGCGCCTGGGCCTGTTGAGCACCATCGCGTTCATCGTTCAGTTGACTGCGCCAGTCATCGATATCCTCGGCCATGCGTTCTCCTGGAAAGACATGATCCTGATCGCCGGTGGCCTGTTCCTGTTGTGGAAGGCGACCACGGAAATCCACCACAGCATGGACCCGGCGCCGGAAGATCCGAAGTCGGCAACCTCGGGTGTCACCTTGGGCTTTGCCGCTGCAATTGGCCAGATCCTGATGCTCGACATGGTGTTTTCCATCGACAGCATCATCACCGCCGTGGGCATGACCGAGCACTTGCCGATCATGATCATTGCCGTGGTGGTCTCGGTGCTGGTGATGTTGCTGGCTGCCGATCCATTGGCCAAGTTCATCAACGACAACCCGACCGTGGTCATGCTGGCTCTGGGCTTCTTGATCATGATTGGCATGACGCTGATCGCCGAAGGCTTCGGCGCCCACGTACCGAAAGGTTACGTCTACGCGGCCATGGCGTTCTCAGCCGCGATTGAGGTGTTGAACATGATGTCGCGCAAGGCCAAGCAGAAAAAGCAGGTGGCCGCGCAAGTGTGATGTGAGTCAAACGCAACGGCCGCCTGGGCTCGAAAGAGCGCAGGCGGCCGTTTTTTTATGGGGCGCAAAACGATCAGTGCGCAGTGGCGGGGCGACCGGGGGCTTTCTTGGCGTTCGTCTCGGGCGTCGGCGCGACGTGCGGGTGGTGACGGCGGGCGATACGCAGCACGCCCCACAGCATGGCGCCGGCAACGGCCAGCCAGCCCAGGATCAGCATCACAATTGTCGTTGCCAGGCTCATCAGTGCCTCCTCTTCGCCCTGCATCGGGCACACACTCTTTACACCTGACAGTCTAGTCGCTGCTGTGTTGCAAACTATTGACCGAAGGTCTTGTTCGACTAACCACTTCGCTCTATTGACGGCCCGCCACTGCGCTGAAAGGCTATACCGACGCCGCGCGGCATCCTATGATCGACGGCCAAGCCGGGAACCTGGTCACCCGGCGCTTGAACAGAGAGTGACGATGGTGCGGGTATTTTCACGAATTCGACTGGCACTGCTGGCCTTGGGCTGCGCAGGTGCACTGGTGGGCTGCGCGGGCAGCGTGTCGCCGGAAGTTCAACGTCTGCCAGAGCGCGTCGAGCTGAGCGGCACCTTCTATCGCGGTGTGGCCAACCAGAGCGGACCCCAGGTGCTGGCGAGTGTGCTGGCGCAGCAAGGCATCGTGATCACCCCGGGCCTGCTCGACAAACCCCTGCATTTGCCGGGAGCCGAGGCACAACTGCAGCAAAACATGCAGAACCTGGCGCGGGAATACGGCATGGTGGTCTATCCCCTCGACAGTCATTTGTCGGCGTTGTTGACCCAAGTGGCGGCGGGCTACCCGGTGATGTTGCGGTACACCGAGGGTTCGGCGTTCTGGTCCGAACCGCGTTATGCGCTGCTTGCCGGGTATGACCGGAAGAAGCAGACGGTATTGCTGCGGGCCGGGATGAACCGTCGCGAGTTGATGAGCTTCAGTACGTTCGAGTCGGCGTTCAAAGGCGCGGGCGGTTGGGCGGTATTGATCCAGCGTCCGAACCAGATTCCGGCGCAAGTCGATCAGCAGCGCTGGCTCAAAGCGGCCAGCGAACTGGCCCAGGCGGGTCAAGAGCAGGCGGCGGCCCGCGCCACCAAAGCACTGAGCGCCCCGTAACAGCCCCGTTCGTCATTTATTCGGCACGACCCGGTCGTGCCGGCCTCTCAGGTATAAGGCCCGGGTTTTCGCCCGGGCGCGACCAGGAGGCAATCATGGCTCAATCCAATACTCCCGCCGGTCCCCACTCGTCCGAGCATTCTTCGGGCGATGAGTTGGGTTTCGATCCTGATTCGCCGGACGTGGCCGATCCCCAGGTCGATCCGATCGGGCCTGCCAAGGCGCCTTTGGATATCAAACCGGGCGATGATCCGCAGAAACCGGCCAAGCCCTACGATCCACTCGCCGATCTCAAGCCCTGAGCCCGGCGACTTGTCTGTGAGGTGTGTATGTCTACCGATTCGAGCTTCAACGATCAACAGCCAGACAGTGTTCCGACCACGCCCGACGGGGAGGTGGATCCCGTGCTTGACCCCGACAGCCCACTCCGCGACCCCTTGGCCCGGCCCGCCGTGGTGACGACGGAGCGAGACCCGAGCAAGGGCGATGGGATTCCCGACGATGACCAGATGCCGTTGCCCAACGACTGACGGATAACAAAAAGCCCCGAATGATCGGGGCTTTTTTGCTGTTGCGACGGGGCTTATTTCGATGCTTCGATCGCGCCGGTCTGACGGTTTTTCAGGTTCTTCTCGGCTTTGTATTGCAAGGCCACGGCCGGGGCATTGGTGCTGCGGCCGGTTTCCACCCAGCTACGAATTCGCGTCGCGTCGGCGAAGTGTGTGTATTTGCCAAAAGCGTCGAGAATCACCAAGGCCACCGGACGGTTGCCCATGCTCGTCACCAGCACCAGACAGTGACCCGCTTCGTTGGTGAAGCCGGTCTTGGTGATCTTGATGTCCCAGTTGGCCTTGTTGACCAAGTGATCGGTGTTGCGGAAACCCAGGGTGTAGTTGGGTTTGCGGAAGCTCACGGTCTTTTCCTTGGTGGTGCTCAGCTCACTCAAGATCGGGTATTTGTGTGCCGCCACCAGCAACTTGCTCAAGTCGCGGGCGGTGGACACGTTGCGCACCGAAAGACCGGTTGGCTCGACGAAGTGGGTGCTGGTCATGCCCAAGGCTTTGGCCTTGGCGTTCATGGCTGCGATAAAGGCGACATAGCCGCCCGGATAGTGGTGGCCGAGGCTCGCCGCGGCGCGGTTTTCCGAGGACATCAGGGCAATCAACAGCATTTCCCGACGCGGCAACTCACTGTTGAGCTTGACCCGGGAGAACACACCTTTCATTTCCGGCGTGTCGCTGATGTTCACCGAAATGTACTCGTCCATGTTTTGCTTGGCTTCGACGATCACCAGGCCGGTCATCAATTTGCTGACCGAGGCGATGGGCACCACCACGTCCGGGTTGCTGGCGTAGATGACCTTGTTGGTTTGCATGTCCATCAGCAGCGCGCTGCCGGAAGCGATCTTGAGTTGCGAGGTGTCACGGGGGGCGGCGGTGGTTTCAGCCGCGTTGATCGATGGCGTGATGAAAGGGCCTGTAAATGCAAAAAATAGGCTGATGATGGAAAGACGGATTTTCACGCGAATGGACTCGATAAAAATGTGGATATGCCGTTTTGTAACGGGCTGTTTCTTCAGAGCGCCGCATTTTAGGAGTATGGCTGAATAACTGTCGATTGTTCTTCGCTAATCAGATGAAAGTCATTGGAAATACGAAAAAAACCGGATTTATTGGCTGGCTTCGATAAGCGACTTATAAAAACAAAGAACCCCGCTTTTGGGCGGGGTTCTTGAGTGCGGCGTCTTGTTCGAACTGAAGTCAGTTGTGCAAGGTTTCGCAAGCGTACAGGGTGTTTTCCAGCAGGCAGGCGCGGGTCATCGGACCGACGCCGCCTGGCACGGGCGTGATCCAGCCAGCGCGGGGCAGGGCGGTTTCGTAGATCACGTCACCGACCAGCTTGCCGTCATCCTGGCGGTTGATGCCAACGTCAATCACGATCGCGCCTTCCTTGATCCATTCGCCCCGGACCAGGCCCGGTTTGCCGGCGGCTACCACCACCAGGTCGGCACGGCCAACGTGTCCGGCCAGGTCCTTGGTGAAGCGGTGAGTGACGGTGACGGTGCAGCCGGCCAATAACAATTCCATCGCCATTGGCCGGCCAACGATATTGGACGCGCCGACCACCACTGCATCGAGGCCGTACAGATCGACCCCGGTGCTTTCCAGCAAGGTCATGATGCCTTTCGGTGTGCACGGACGCAGTAGCGGAATACGCTGGGCCAGGCGGCCGACATTATAAGGATGGAAGCCATCGACATCTTTGTCCGGGCGGATACGCTCCAGCAACTTGGACGCGTCGAGGTGTTCAGGCAGCGGAAGTTGCAGCAGCACGCCGTCGATGCTCGGATCGTCATTCAGGCGATCGATCAGCTCGGCAAGGGCGACTTGAGTGGTATCGCTCGGCAGGTCGTAGGCTTGGGAAATGAAGCCGACCTCTTCACAGTCTTTACGCTTGTGCGAGACATAAACCTGAGAGGCGGGATCGCTACCGACCAGGATCACCGCCAGGCCCGGCGTGCGCAGACCCTGCTGGCGAAGCTCGGTGACTCGTTTGGCGATCTGCTGGCGCAGGCTGGCGGCGATCGATTTGCCGTCGATTAGTTGTGCAGTCATTGCGCGTGGGTAACCATCGAGAGGTGAAAAAAAGAGAACGCATTCTCGCATGTCGAGACGTGAGGGCAAAGGCGCTTGGTCTGCAAATTCCCCTAACCCCTTTAATTAAATGAATTTTTTTTAAAAAAGAGTTGACGCCTCTCAGGACCGTCTATAACATTCGTCGCACTTGTCGGGCACAGCCTAGCACTGGTTAAGAAGGTCGAGCAGAGTTGATGTTTAATTCGGTGAGACTGAAAGCACTTAGTTTGTAATCGTCCAAGAATACAGATTAATAAGGCGCCCGTAGCTCAGCTGGATAGAGCATCCGCCTTCTAAGCGGATGGTCGCAGGTTCGAGTCCTGCCGGGTGCGCCATTTAAGGCAGCTTTGGCACAAGTAACGCAGCATGGCAATATGGTGGGCGTAGCTCAGTTGGTAGAGCACGGGATTGTGACTCCCGTTGTCGAGGGTTCGATCCCCTTCGTCCACCCCATATTTAGAAAGGCGCCAGATTAACAGTCTGGCGCCTTTGCTTTAAAAGCTTGATACGCGGATGTGGTGGAATTGGTAGACACACTGGATTTAGGTTCCAGCGCCGCAAGGTGTGAGAGTTCGAGTCTCTCCGTCCGCACCATACAAGTAGCTGGTTAACAGCAGAAAACGGCGCAGCACCTGAAAAGGGCTGCGCCGTTTTTGTTTCAGGATTCAAAGCAGTCGCGGGTACCGGGCTGCAAGGGCGGTCGGTTCGTCGCATTTTTGTTTCGCGATGATGCCCGATCTGCCTGTCGATCCCTTCGCGGGCTCGGCTGTCAGGGATGAAGCATCGACGCCTTCTATATATAGAAGCGTTGGTGCAGAGCCCTGGCTTGATTGGCTGTATTTGCTAACAGGGCGCGGCACAACCGTTTGTCCCCGCCTATAAACTGCCTGCTGCGTTTTTACCCGTTTTCAGTAGGGTGACTTCTTGAGTTTGACCCACTAGAATGCATGCCCTTGATTCTGGGGTCGGAAACGGCCGGCTAACGTCTGTGCAACGAGGAATATCCATGCAAGTTTCTGTTGAAAATACTTCTGCTCTT
>Ga0247742_10000073_pt1 | contig 86125 bp, 71 predicted proteins | sample UWRJL208509C2_FD_180944 | JGI IMG/M metagenome (GOLD analysis project Ga0247742, IMG submission 180944) | Plant litter microbial communities from Arlington Agricultural Research Station in Wisconsin, United States - UWRJ-L208-509C-2 | ecosystem: Environmental > Terrestrial > Plant litter >...
GCCAGCGGCGAAAGGCCGAGTCCTGGCGATTGTTGCGCACGGTGGCGACCACGTCGTAGCCCAGCGCGGCTTGTTCGACCAGGCGCGGGATTTCTTCGGGTGGGTTCTGCAGGTCGGCGTCGAGGGTAATCACCACTTCGCCCCGGCACTGCTCGAAACCGGCCATGATTGCGGCGTGCTGGCCGTAGTTGCGGTTGAGGATCACCGCGACCACCTTGCTGCCGTCTACGGCGGCAGCGTCTTCCAGCAGTTGGGCCGAATTGTCGCGGCTACCGTCATCCACAAGGATGATTTCGTATTCGTAGGCCAGTTGCTGGCACGCTGCGGTGGTGCGACGCAGCAATTCAGGCAGGCTTTCTTGTTCGTTGTAGACCGGGATGACGATCGACACGCAATGAATAGGGTAGGGTTTCAAAGATTCATGACCTCGGGGGTTAGCGCAACTTGGAGCGTGGAAACATCAATAAACAGTGGGCAAACGTCTAGACCGTAGAAGCAGGGACGGTGCTAAAGGTGAAGTGTAATCAACAGGTTAGACGGTGTTGCGCAATTTGCTATTAAGTTTCACGTTCAAGATTAAGCGCAAAAATGTTGAACAGATATGAAAGGCGGATGAAAAACTCGTTTATTTGACAGGTAGACAGCTAGGGTTCAGCTAAACATCCACGGCGCTGTCCGTTGAATTGGCTGGCGAAATAGGAACGGCCGCGCAGGTGTTTGGTTCAACGCAAACGTGCGCCCTGCGCGTTGGCACTTTATTCAAGAATCTTCTCTGCAATGCGCCCCAAGTGCCGGTAAAGTAAGCCGTCTCTTGCCAGGGTGATCGGATGAATAGCGTGCAGCTTTTACGCGGCCAGTTGCGGCCAGTGTTGATGGGATTGTTGATGACCGTGGCGTGCGTCACCACGGTGCGCGCCGACGACGGCGTGGCGCTGACCAGCATCGACCAGGTGCCGGACGGGGTGGAAGTGCGCGGCAAGCAGATCGCCGCGTATACCTGGGAGGATCGCCAGGGCAAGAACCTGCTGGTGCTCGCCGAGCAAGTCAGCGAGCGCGACGATGACGGGACCCAGTCGGCCTTCGTCTACGCGGCTCAGTACCTGATCGATGGCAATCGCCCCAAACGCGTGTGGATGCTCTACGACGACGTGCAGCACTGCGAATTCGATGCCGCCCTGCGCTTCGACAGGGAGGCGACCAAGGTCACCGACCTTGCCGGCGATGGCATCACCCAGGCGACCGTGGGTTACTCGCGCACCTGCACCAGCGACGTCAGTCCCAATGAATTCAAGTTGATCATGCACGTGGGCAAGTCGCAGAAGTACCGCCTGCGCGGTGTCGACCGGGTCGGCGCCAGTTGGTGGGACGAAGAAGCGGGCGCCCTGCGCGGCATGCCGTTGCCCAAGGATTGCAGCGTGGCCGGCCAGCAGGCATTGGTCAGCCAATACAAGGAGCAAGGCACCGAGTTGCCCTTGCCGGGCTGCTACGGCGATGAGAAGGATTTTGCCAAGGCCCCCGAGGCGTACCTGACCTTTATGCGCCAGCACTGGTTCGCGCTGATGCAGAAGCAGGACACGGATTGGAGTCAGGCCCAGACCCAACCGCAAGACCCCACCGAGGATGACGACAGCGCCCCGTGATGTGGTGCGAGGGCTCCTGCTGGGGTAGACTCAGGCCTCGCCAATTCACTAAATACCTCGATTAAACAATGGCTTGTTCGAGGTATTTAATCCAAAGGCTGATCTACCTTGACTGAGTCTATCCGCAACCCGCTGACCCTTTACCTCACCCGCCTGGCGCCCTCCAGCCAACTGACCATGCGCTACGTGCTGCAGGACGCCGCCGACCGCCTGGGCTTCGAGGACATCAACCTCGAAGACATCGACTGGCACCTGCTGCAGCCTGAACACGTGATCGCCCTGGTCGCCGCCTTGCGCGAGGACGGCTACGCGCCCAATACCTCATCGTTGTATGTGAACGCCGTGCGCGGGGTGATGAACGAGGCCTGGCGCCTGAGCCTGATCAGCCAGGAACACCTGCTGCGCATGCGCACGGTCAAGGCCGCGCCCGGTACCCGCCTGGGCCAGGGGCGCAACCTGCGACGCACACTGATCCGCGAAATGATGGAAGTCTGCGCCGCCGACCCACGCCCACAGGGCCTGCGGGACGCGGCGGTGATCGGCATCCTGTACGGCTCGGGCATGCGCAAGTCGGAGTCGGTCAACCTTGACCTGGCGCAGATCAATTTTGCAGAGCGCAGCCTGCGGGTGATCGGCAAGGGCAACAAGGAGCTGGTCAAGTATGCGCCGGACTGGGCCTTTGCCAAGTTGCAGGCCTGGCTGGCGTTTCGGCGCGAGCAGCTCAAGGAAGGTGAGCAGGACGACAGCTTCCTGTTCAATCGCATCCGTCGCGGCAGCCATATCACCCGCGAACGCATCACAAAACACGCGATTTACTACATTGCCCGCCAGCGCGGCGAGCAGGTGGGCGTGAAGATCATGCCCCACGACTTCCGGCGCTCGTTCATCACGCGGGTGATCGAGGAACATGATCTGTCGATCGCACAGAAGCTCGCGCACCACACCAATATCCAGACCACCGCCAGCTATGACGTACGTGACGACAATGAGCGGCGGCGGGCGGTGGATCGGTTTGATCTGTAGAGCGTTTTTTGTGGGAGCCGGGCTTGCCCGCGATGCAGGCGCCGCGGGCTTCCTGGGAAGCCGAAAGGCCGACACCGCCGGCAAGCCAGTTGCTACAGGATGGGTTTGCCGCCGGTGACGGCATAGCGGGAACCGGAGATGTAGCTGGCTTCATCCGAGGCCAGCAGCACATAGATCGGTGCCACTTCCACCGGCTGGCCAGGGCGGCCCAGCGGGGTTTCGCTGCCGAAGCTCTGGACGTCTTCGTCGGGCATGGTTGCCACGATCAGCGGCGTCCAGATCGGCCCAGGTGCCACGCTGTTTACCCGAATGCCCTTGCTGCCGAGCAATTGCGCCAGGCCGCCGGTGAAGTTGGCAATCGCGCCCTTGGTCGCGGCATAGGCCAGCAGGGTGGGCTTGGGCATGTCGGAATTGACCGAGCTGGTGTTGATGATCGAGCTGCCGGCCTGCATATGCGGCAGTGCGGCCTTGCAGATACGAAACATCGCGGTGATGTTGATATCGAAGGTCTTCACCCATTCCTCATCCTCGATCTCTTCGAGGGTTTCATGGGTCATCTGGAACGCCGCGTTATTGACCAGCACGTCAATGCGGCCGAACTGTTCGACCGTCTTGTCGACCAATGCCTGGCAGTTGGCTTTCTGCGCGATATCACCGGGCAGCAGCAGGCACTGGCGGCCCGCTTCTTCAACCCAGCGTGCGGTTTCCTTGGCGTCCTCGTGTTCGTCCAGGTAGGCAATGGCAACATCGGCACCTTCGCGGGCAAACGCAATGGCAACCGCGCGGCCGATGCCGCTGTCGGCACCGGTGATCAGGGCGATCTTGTTGGCCAGTCGGCCGGAGCCCTTGTAGCTCTTCTCGCCACAATCGGGATAAGGCTCCATTTTCTTCTGGGTGCCGGGCACGGCTTGGGCTTGAGGGGCGAAGGGTGGGCGTGGATAGTCAGTCATTTCAATCTCCATAGCGCATCAAGGGTGCTATGGGGTTAGTAGTTTTGGCGGCAGCGATAGTTGTAATGGATGGCTGGCGGGCCCGACGAATGGTCTCAACCCGTGGCGGGTAAAAACACCAGGCCCGGCAGGTCGATGGCCGGGATATGTCCGCTGAGCGCATCGCGCAGCGCCTGCACTTGCTGGATGTGCCGAGTCTCTTTCGGCCATACCAGGTAGTAGCCATCACCGGAGGCGACAGCCTTGCCGTACGGCAAGCCGATCAACCCGTCGCGGACATCGTCGGCTACCAGGTGCAGGTCGCCGATGGACACACCGTGGCCGCGCATGGCCGCCGAGATGGCCTGGTCGAGCGTGTCGAAGACCTTGCCGCGATCCAGGTTGATCCGGGCTTCCAGCGGCAGGGCCGCCAGCCAGCGGCGCCAGTCGCGACGGTCGGGAGTGGGATGGATCAGTTCGGCGTGCGGCAGTTCGACGTCGATCTTGCCCGGCGCGCAGATGGGGATCAGCCACTCATCAAACAGCTTGTACGCCTGCACATCGGCACCGAAATGGCCGTTGCCGAGCAAAATCGCGCAGTCGTAGGGCTCGGCGTAGAAGTCCACGCTGTCGAAATCCATCCAGACACTGGCCAGTTGCACGGTCAGCTCGGCCTTGAGAAGGTCCAGCGTGTGCAGCAGCCAGCGCATGGTCAGCGTGGAGGGCGCCTTCAGGCGCAAGTTGCCGGTGCCAGCACGGAACGGTGCACAGGCTTGTTCGATGATGCGAAAGCCAACCTTGAGTTCCTGCGCCAGCCGCTCACCGGCCGCGGTCAGTTGCAGCCTGGGCCCGTGCCGCTCGAACAGCCGGCAGTCAAGGATGCCTTCGAGGGTCTTGATATGGCGACTGATCGCACTTTGAGTCAATGACAGCTCTTGCGCCGCGCGGGTAAACGAAGAAGAGCGTGCCGCGATTTCAAAGGCGCGCAGGGCATACAGTGGCGGGATGCGTTCGGCCATGGCGATCATTCATTGTGATAAATACTCATAGTAGGTCACAGGCTTTTGCGTTTTTCAACGCGTGCCTGATGCCTCACGCTGCCAGCCCCTGAACCCCACAAGGCGGCGTGCACCATGGACACCTCATTACTGCTGGTCTACCTGCTCAGCGTCTTCATGCTGATCGCCACCCCGGGCCCGGTGGTGGCGCTGATCATCACGACCAGCCAGCAGGTCGGCACCCGACATGCGTTGTGGACGGCTGTGGGGACCAACCTCGCGTCGCTGACCCTGGCAGTACTGGCAGTGCTGATTCTGGCGGGCAGCCTGTCGGTCAGCCCGGCACTGTTGAACGGCATCAGTGTTATCGGCTGCCTGTTTATCCTCTACCTGGGCATCCAGGGCCTGCGTAGCCCTGCAGGTCAAGCGCCTGCGGCCGGCCGTCGCGGTGGCACTGTCGGCACCGGCTTCCTGGTGGGCATCTCCAACCCCAAGGACATCATTTTCTTCGTGGCGTTTTTCCCGCAGTTCATCCAGGTAGCCGACTCGTTCAGCCGCAGCGTGACGCTGTTGACCCTGGCGTGGGTGGTCATCGACTTCCTGGTGCTGGCGTTCTACATCGCCATTGCACGCAGGCCGTTTGCGCTGAAGTACCGCGGCGGCATCAACCGGGTGGCCAGCCTGGTGTTGCTTGCGGTCGCGCTGGTCGGCATCGTGCATTTGGTTGCAGGCACGGCCAGTATTGCCTAGCCCAGGTGCCATGCCCGCAAAGTCGGGTCTTCACTGAGGCGTGTGCGGCACGCTGGACGCCAGATGCGGTGGCAGGCGTTGCAAGGTCCACAGTGTCGTGAGCAGCGCCGCGACCGCGCACAGTGCGATGCCGATCAACATCGGCGCCGGCGTGTGGTCGGCGAACACGCCGACCAGGGTCATCGACACGGCGGCGGTTACCATCTGGATGGCGCCCAGCAGTGCCGACGCCGAGCCCGCCACCGCGCCATGGTCTTCCAGGGACAACACGCCGGCCGCTGGCAACAACAGGCCGAGAAAGCCGAAGCCGATAAACAGCAGCGTCATCATCAGGGCGAGGTTGTCGCTCCACAGGGTAGTCACAGCGAGCAGGATCATCACCGCCGCGACGCTGACCACGGACCAGCGAATCAATGGTGCCAGGCCGAAGCGCGCACTGAGGCGTGCGGTGAGCTGGCTCATGGCAAAAAACGACGCGGCGTTGAGAGCAAAGCACAGGCTGAACTGGGTCGGAGTCAGGCCGAAATACTCGATGTACACGAACGGCGCGCTGCCGATAAACACAAAGAATGTCGCCAGGCCAAACCCGCAGACCACCGACAAACCGGTGAAGACCGGGTCGTGGAGGAGGGCGCCGTAACTGCCGAACGCGCTGCCCAGGGTCTTGCCCAGACGCCGCTCGGCGGGGTGGGTTTCCGGCAGTTGTACGACGGTCATCACCAGGCAGAGCACAGCCACCACAGCGAGCACGACAAACACTTCACGCCAGCTCCACAACGAAATCACCAGGCTGCCGGCCAGCGGCGCAAGGATCGGCGAGACGCTCATTACCAGCATCAGCAAGGCCATCAGGCGCGCGGCTTCGTGGCCGGTGTACAAGTCGCGCACGATGGCCCGCGGGATCACCATTCCGGCGCACGCCCCGAACGCCTGCACCGCGCGAAAGCCAATCAGCACTTCAATGCTCGGGGCCAGCGCGCAACCGATGCTGCCCACGGCAAAGATCACCAGGCCGGCATAGATCGGCAGCTTGCGCCCGAACACATCGCTGATCGGGCCATAGAACAGTTGGCACACGCCGACGATGATGAAGAACACCGTCAGGCTCATCTGCACCGCCGCCGGCGACGCCTGCAGGCTGGCGCCGAGGGTCGGCAGGGCCGGCAGGTAGATGTCAATGGCGAAAGGTCCGACGGCGGTGATCAACCCGAGCAGGAGGGCGAGGTGGGCAATACTTCGAGACATGGAATATCCGGGCTAGGGCGTGCAAAAGAGCGTCAGCTTAAGTTTCGTACCGCTGGCACACAAGCAAGATTGACGCTGGCGAAGCGCTCGCGTTGAATGAGCCCCTTCATAAGCCTGCACTCAGGGAATTGCTGTGCTCAGAAATGTCACGGACATGGATTTGCGCCTGCTGCGCATTTTTGCCGTAGTGGTCAGGTGCGGCGGGTTCACAGCGGCCCAGGCCGAGCTGAACATGAGCCAATCGAACATCAGCACGCATATCTCCGGCCTGGAAAAACGCCTCGGTTATCGCATTTGCGAGCGTGGCAAAGGGGGCTTTCGCCTGACCGAAAAAGGCCAGCGCATTCTCAAGGCGTCCTCGGCGCTGTTTGGGGCGGTGGATGCGTTTCGTGATGAAGCCCAGGATTTGGCCGGGCGCCTGGTCGGCGACTTATACCTGGGCCTGGCGGACAATATTGCGACCTTGCCCACGGCCCGTATCGACGCGGCGATTGCGCGGTTCTATGCGCGCGAGCACGACATGCACCTGCACATCTTCGTGAACTCGCCGACGGAGCTGGAATTGGCGGTGATCGATGGGCAACTGGACATGGCCATCTCATATTTCAGCCGGCCATTGCCGACCCTGGACTACCAGCCGCTCTACAGTGAGGCGATCGGCATTTTCTGTGGCCGCACGCACCCGCTGTTCGGCGTCGATTCGCCGAGCGTGGACCAACTGCAAGCCTGTGACTGGATCAAGCATGGCTTTCTGCCCGCTGACCAAGTCCTGCCGGTGGTGCCCACGCGCGCGTCGGCCACTGCATACCACATGGAAGCGGTGGCCCACGGTGTCCTCGCCGGGACACACCTGGGGTATCTGCCGGCGCATTACGCGGCGCCCTGGATCGCCAGTGGCCATATGCGTGCGCTGCACCCCGACACCCTGCATTACGCGGTGCAGCACAGCATGATCACGCATATCGGCCACCCGCGAAGTGAAGCGGTGCGCGCGTTTATCGAGGATTTACGCGTCGAGCACGAGCGCTAATTCGCCATGCACCGCGTTGCGGAAGATCTGGCTGTATTCATCGGCGCTCAAGGGACGGGCATTGGTGTCGGAGGACGAAATATCGGCCACCGCCTGCTCACCGACCCACGGCGCGGCGTCTGCCTCCAGGCCAATCTCGCCGAGTGAATGGGGAATGCCCAGTTGCCTGCGTAGCTGCAGTATCCAGCGCAGGAAGCCGTCGAAATCCGCTTGGGGCAGTTCCAGGTAGCGCGCCAGGCGGGCGATGTCATCACTGATCACCGCCCGATTGGCCACCATTACATAAGGCAGCAGGATCGCATTCAACAAGCCATGGTGGCGGTGGTACCGCGCACCCAGCGGATGGGCGAGGGCGTGCACACCGCCGAGGCCTTTCTGGAATGCCACGGCGGCCATGGCGGACGCGACCAACATGCCTTCACGCGCCACCATGTCCTGCCCATCCGCGCAGGCGGCGGCCAGGTGCTGCTGAATCAGGCGCACCCCCTCGACGGCGACCCCGGCCGACATCGGGTGATACAGCGGTGAGCAGAACGCTTCAATGTGGTGGGTGAGGGCGTCCATGCCTGTCGCGGCAGTGAGCGCCGGTGGCAGTCCACGGGTGAGGATCGGGTCGAGAATCACCGTGGCAGGCAACAGCTCCGGGTGGCTGATCACCTGTTTGATGTTGTGTTCGCTGAGGGTCAGCACCGCTTCCCGGCCCAGTTCCGAACCGGTGCCGGCGGTGGTCGGCAGGGCAATCAGCTTCGGCAACTCCAGGCGCGGAAAGTCCGCCAGGCTTGGGTAGCGCTCGATCACCTGGGACCATTCGAAGCGTTCGAGACCATGCCGATCGACAGCCGCGAGGCTGATGCCTTTGGCCGCGTCCATGGCACTGCCGCCGCCGAGGGCGATCAACGAATCATGGCCGCCAGCCTGGAAAGCGCTGACGCCGCGTGCGACGTCGTCCAGCGTGGGGTTGCTGTGAATGTCACTGAACACGGCGAAGGGAATATCTGCCTCGATCAGGTGCGCCTTGAGCAAGGCCAGGGGTTCCAGGGCGAGCATGCCTGGGTCGGTCACCAGCATAGGTTTGCGCATTTCGAGCAAATTGCAGCGTTGCGCCAGGACCGCCAGCGCGTCGGGCCCGCAGAAGATTTCGGTGGGGTAATTCCAATAGTGAAGGGCTGACATCTGAAACTCCGTGTCCAGTTTATTGAGCGCGCAATTGCGCGGTGACGCCGCGTTGATACGGCTTGGCCCAGAACAGGTAGATCAAACCGAGCACGGCCAGTACCGAGAACACCAGGACCACCGCCCATACCTGGAACCACGGCGCGTCTGGCGGTGCCAACGCCACCCGCGGCCAGGCCACGTTGATGCTTTCGAATATCAGCCAGGCAAAGGCCGCGACGTTGACCGGCAGGCCCCAGCGCCCAAGGCTGAAGGTGCCGGGCTCGGGTTTCCAGCGGCCGCTGAGGCGAGCGAGCAGGGCGCAGGTCACCACGATCAGGAAGACAAAGAAGAACCCGCCACTGCCGAACGCGATCAAGGTGCCCACGGCGGTCGCGTTCAACCCCAGGGCCAGGCCGAAGCTGGCGAACAGCGTGCTGAAGACCATCGCGGCGAACGGAACCTTGCGTTTATCCACCCGCCGCAGCAGCGCAGACGCCGGCAGGATTTCGTCGCGGGCCATGCCAAACACGGCGCGACCGATATAGGTCTGGACCGAGACGACGCAGGCAATGAACGCCACCAATACGATCGCCACGAAGGGACGCTCAGCCCAGGCGCCGAACGCATCGACCACGGCGGGCGTGACCGGATCGATCACTTGGCCGGAGACCATGGCAGCAGTGTCGGTGTAGGACAGCGTCACGGCGAAAGCGGTGAGCATCACGGTCAGGCCGACCAGAATCATCGAGCGCAGGATCGCGCGGGGCGTCGAGGTGCGGGCGTCGGCGGTTTCTTCAGAGACTTGCGAGCACGCATCAAAGCCCAGAAACGCCCAGCCGCCGACCGCCATGGCGGTGAGGAAACCCGAGAAGTAGGTCCCGTCACTGGTCGACGTCGCGCCCAGGCCTTCCAGCAGTATCGAAAACGAATGGTTACGGAAAAACAGCAGCAACAGCACACCAATACCAATCGAGGCGATGGCTTCCGCAACGATTCCTGCGTTGACGAAATACTTCAGCGGGTTGATCCCGAACAGGTTCACCCCCAGCCCCAGCAGTAACAGCACTGCGCCGCTGAACACCTGGGCATTCGCCGCCGGCGGTTCACCGGTAACGAACAGCCACAGCCAAAATCCGCCCAGATACGCCACGGTGGTCAAGGAAGCCAGGGCGGAGGCGAGGTACATGAACCCGGTAAACCAGGCCAGGCGTTCGCCAGCCAGGCGCTTGACCCACTGATAGCAGCCACCGGCCAACGGGTACTGCGAGGCAAGCTCGGCGTAAACCAACGCCACCAACAGCTGCAGGGCGAGGCACAACGGCACGATCCACACCCAGGAAGGGCCGGCATTCATGGCGCCCAGCGACATCACCGAATAGATACCCACGACGGGGGAGACCGTGGCGAAACCGACCGAAAACGACGACCACAGCGATAGGCCGCGATGCAGTTGCTGGTCATAACCCTGGCTGTGCAGCAGGCGCTCATCGGCGTTTTGCCGGTCAGACAAATGAGAGGACATAGGTATTCCTTGGGTCGGCAGACACATTATTTTTAGGATCGCCCTTGTGTTCAGGGCGTACCGACGACGCATCCTCCGTCACGGGGAGGAGTGAGGAGAGCTTAAGAGAGGCAAACATTTGGGAAAATCCATATGTTTGTAGGCTGGCATCTGGATTTGTTGATGTTTGCGCGGTGCGGGGGATTGCAGCGAAGCTTGTGATTGTTTCGTAACTATATGATTTAACTCAACTAAATAGTCATTTAGTTGAGTTGGCTATCGGGGCAGGGCTCAGGCCTGGGAGAGGGCGGCGGTACGCCGTTCGCTGATGCGCTCGACCGTCTGCATATGCTCGGTACCCCAGGCACACAGCCCACCCAGCGCCGTGGCCAGGGAACGGCCGAACGGTGTGAGGGAGTATTCGACCTTGGGCGGAATCTCCTGGAAGTCGACGCGCGCAATGATTTCATCACGCTCCAGTTCCTTGAGTTGCTGAATCAAGACCTTATCGGTCACGCCCCCAATCGCACGTTTGAGCTCGCCATAGCGGTGAACATTTTGCGCCAGGTTGAACAGGACCAAGGGCTTCCATTTGCCGCCAATCACCGCCAGCGCAGCTTCAAGCCCGCAGTTGAACGAATTGTTTGCCATGAGGGTGGTTGCTCCCAATGGGTACTTACTTAAAGGTGCATACTATTCAAAATAATAGCGCGGATCTACAGTTGGGCTTCAACATTCCACGGAGTTCATCATGAGCAGGCTCAACGGCAAAATCGCAGTGGTTACCGGCGGCAACAGCGGCATCGGCTTGGCCAGCGCCATACGCTTTGCAGAAGAAGGCGCACAGGTCGTTATCGTGGGGCGTCGCCAAGAGGAACTGGACAAGGCGTTACAGCTGATCGGCCCTGGAGCCATCGCGATCCAGGGCGATATTTCCAACCTGGCGGACCTCGATCGCATCTACGCCCAGGTCAAAGCGACCAAGGGCCGGATCGATATCGTGTTCGCCAACGCAGGGCTCGGCGATTTCCAGCCCATCGGCGCAATCACTGAAGCGTCGTTTGATCGCACGTTTGGCATCAACGTCAAAGGCACGTTGTTCACCGTGCAAAAGGCCTTGCCACTGATGAGCCCAGGCGGCTCGGTGATCCTGACCGGTTCAACCACTGCCACCATGGGCACGCCGGCGTTCAGCGTGTACAGCGCCACCAAAGCCGCACTGCGTAATTTCGCCAGGAGCTGGGCACTGGACCTCAAAGGCACCGGCATCCGCGTCAACGTACTTTCACCCGGGCCAATCTCGACACCGGGCCTGGACCTGGCGCTTTCTGGTACAGGACAGAAAGATGCGATCATCGACGCGATGGTTGCGCAGATCCCACTGGACCGCATCGGCAAACCTGAAGAAGTCGCAGCAGCGGCGTTGTTCCTGGCGTCGGATGAAAGCAGCTTCATGACAGGCAGCGAAATGTTCGTGGATGGAGGCTTTGCGCAGGTTTGATCCAGAGAGGGGTTTTGCCCGTTGAAATCTGATGGGCACTGCCCCTGATTGCGTAACGTAGTATTACGCATAATGTATATTATGTTAAATTAAGTGCTATGTCAGATATGTTCATGAGCAGCTTAAGCCACTGATTCGACAAACCCGCTTCTGACGTCCACTCTCTCAACGGGCCATGTCCTTCGTGTTCATGGTGAGCTTTGAATGAGGTGACTGCCGATGAAGCTGATTTAGTGCCTGTTTCTCTTCAGGTCAGCGTGTTCCGCTGCTCGTGCACGCTGGTAACGCGGAGCCGTTGCCCATACTCGTTCCGTTCATCTACGTCCAACTCAAACTCAGGCACCGCGCTTACAATACGGCGGCGGCACATCTGCGCGCGATCCAGGCTTTCTATACCTATGCCCAAAGTCGAGACGTTCATATTGATGACGTCATCTTGGCCTGCCACTTCGAATCGATTCTGGCGTTACTGGACGGTTACGCCATCTGGCTCCAAAGCGGCGGTCAGGCCGATAATTTGGTCGCCGCAATCGGCACAGCTGCGACGGCACGTTTCCGAGGAAAACCACTGGTTTATTAGCGTCTATGAGATATCGCTTTCATCTAGCCGTCCAAACACTCCGGATGCTTTGAATGCCGTCACAGGTGCGTACTTTTCGAGTGCATATGCAACGAACGCTTTGGCGATTTGCATGATCTCAGGATTCAGATGGAGCGCAGCCCAGTCGATTGTCATCGCGAGTCCACCGTCGTACCACGTCCATGGGCCCAAGTCCCAAACTGACGCTGGCGCCACTCGTTACGGAATCCGCCCAAAGCGAACAGCGGGGATTTGCTAACTTGCTGATCGGACTGTTCGGCGCAGTGCGTAACCCCCTCGCCCACGTAGCAAAGATCAACTGGCCCATGTCCGAGCAGGACGCGCTCGACATCTTCAGTCTGGTTTCACTGGTGCAACGCAAGTTAAATAATGTCAGCAAGTCTTCAGCTTGAGGGTGAGTCAGGTACCTAACCGTATATAACGAGCGCTCAAGGGTAGTGTTGCGCGGTCACTTACGTTGGCCTGAAACAGGCATCTCAGAAAAGTTGTAAACCAGTTTTTTCACCTATAAAGCGCTGTGGTGTACATCTCAAAAAAGTGGTTTACATACAATGTCAAGGCTGTTTTAAAGTTGACTTTTCAGCTCTTTTCTGAATCTGCTCACCCATGCTGCTTTGCGGATAAAGAGGCAGAGCATGTTGAATGTCCCTTGTAGGAATGAGCTACTGCAGCTCCCCTCCCCACTTTATACGGCGCGGCAGCCCGCTTTGAATTAACTCCGCAACACCTTTGCTTCGTCCTTCGCATGCTCGGCGCAATTGCTCAGCAAACAGAGGCCGAAAAAGCTCGGACTCGGCTATTTGCCACCAAACCTTGTTCTCATGCTCGTCGGTAAACTCCAGCAGATCATGGGCCAGAAAAACCTCAAATCCTGCCCGTGCGACCTTGTCTTCGTCGGTGAACTCATAGAGCCTTGCTTGGACGAGCAGCTTCTTGATGATGAGGGGTAACAACCACGCAGAGAAAATGAGGTGGTTATGGCGAGACCATATGCTTCCCTTGTGACCAGTACCAGGGCTATGCGCGGCAGCATTGCGAGCGGCACTGAAATCGTGAACCCAGGCGTCGAGTGGACGGCTGACGTTGTTGTCCCAGTGCTTGCACCACCAGGACTCGTCCAAATTGCCTTTGTACCAGGTGGGCGAGTTCGGTAGCTCGTCGAAGTGTTCGTTGATGGCCCTACGAAAGGCTGCCTTGTCATGCGGAACAACCAGCAGCGTGTCGATGGCGACCCTCATCAGGATCAACTCTGATCGCTCATCCATGGATGAAGCATCAGTGTTGGCCCTGAGATAAGAGACGATCGCTTCGTCGATACGCTCCTTCAGTTCTCCGTCAGGGAGTTTGAGTAAAGCTACCAGCAGTGGTGCGTCGAGCGAGATGCGGGTGCGGTTGTCGACGTGGTACGGCCGAACGAACTTGAGCCCTCCGCTCCCCGCCAGCATGTTTTGCGTATTGCCGTCACGTCGGCGCGTAGTCATACAGGAACGAGCCGGCGTGCCGACATCAAACCGCTGCGCCACGACCTGCAGGGTGTCTGCGTTGTAGTACTCAGATGTTGAGCAGAACTTTCGCTGTGCTAAGGCGGAAAATGCGAGGTAGGAACCCTGAACCAACCGCTCCTGGATCTTGGCATCCGATGCGTCCAGACGTGGCGTGTCCTCGTCCCAGATGATGAGTGCCGCTTCATCGATTGGCTGCGCGGGGTGAGAGCCAATTCCCCGGTCGCCATAGTTACCTAGAACGCCGTCGAAAGCTGCCTGAGGGATGCCCAGCAGTTCGCCAGGGAGTCGACCGCGCTCGTAAGGGATCAGGCGCATGTCTGCGATGCGCAGCTCCTCGGTAGCCGCTACCCAAGGTAGAAAAAACACCACTGCCATAGCCATCTCCGTTCATTTAGTCATGGGCTGAATGATCTTTGCCCACCGGTGAGTTATCAACTTGGGCTGCTGTCTGCCTCAGCTCTGAGCGTCTTGCGATCTAACTCCGAAGATAAAACAGATGGGAATCCACGGCTCTCGTAGTCAATCCGTTCCCCCGTGTAACCTATGATCGCGAAGAGGATTTCATAGAACAGTTTGATGTTGGCGAACGTGAGATCTGCCATTCGTTGCCAGTCCTCACGCGCTTCGCCAGCGACGACAGCGTGGGCGGTCTCGCTTCTTAGCTTGTTCCACTTCCCTCCCACCTCAGGGCTGATTTTGCCGGCCTCGGTGAGGGCGTGAAGGGCGGTTTTGGGCTTAAAGTTACCGGATCCGCCCAGGCTGGAGCGGAGGAGGCATTTCACCCGTTCATCAATTTCGAGCTGCATGACTCCAGGAACAGCGAGCTTGGCCAGCTCGGCAAAATGTTTATCCTTCCCAAGCGGCTCGAAATAGGCCTTGAGCACGCCCTCGATGCACACGCTCACGTTGAGTGCGGCAGACTCGATGCCTGCTTGCCAAGCTCTATTCAGCTTGTTCCAGTTGTCGTAATACACCGTTCCGTCGTGCTCAAAAAAATCGACCAGAAGGGTAAAGACCGACCCGAAAAAGTCCGAGGCGCATCTGAAGGGAATTTCAACCGGTGGAGAAAGCTGTTTGTTGCTTAGCTGGATATCCCTCGAATAAAGCTGGACGGTGGACATTCCCTCGTAAATCTTTTCAGTAACACCAAGCTGCAGGCGAACCCCGCTCAGCACGTTTAGTGTCTTACTAATCGCCCTGGCGAACTCGTCACTCAGATGGCCGTCCTGCACCGCGACGTCGCATCCCGACTCATCCTTTGTGATGGTCACCGTAGACTCACCGCAAAGGAACTCCAGTCCAGGCGCTACTGTGAGGCGAGGTGATGGGAAATGATGGTCGTCGAAATAAATCTGGTGGAGCGTATTCTGTCGGCTCCCGCGAAGCGGGTGCTCGGAGCTGAGAAGCTCTATGGATCCCTCAACCACGCAAAACTCATGGCGGTAGCTACCGCCAGAGGTATCAACCCCCTCTGCCGTCCAGACCTTTCCACTGGTATCTTGCCCCTCAAAATCGAAAAGCGAGTCCTGGTTGATCAGCTCGCCCGCTTGGCCTGAGAAACTCATGGCCATGTGTCGCGTTGCTTCATCACTGATGCAGGCGTGATAGACAACGTACCTAAGCTGGCCCTTTTCAAGGTGGATGTCGCCAGGCCCGGTGAAAACTATGGGATTGGCAGAATGCCGTTGAGTCAACGTGATACGGCTGAAATGCAGAACCAGTTCCCCATTGATATATGCACCGACGTCGACGCCATGAGCTTTGATCATTCAGGATCCTTCCTCTTCAAGATAACGACGACACAGTCAAGCGTGCACGACTGTGGCCAAGGTTACTTTAGCGTTTAGTGTTGCCCCCATTGCTCAGCGAATTAAAAAACCGACGCATTTTTTTGGGCGATCTAAACCCCTCTCGAAATTAGTTCATAGACTACCTTAGCAGACAACAAACAGGCAATCCGATGGAAGTTATCCCCCTTAGAAGGACCACCGTCATCTACAACCGCTTTGGCACTAAAATACTTTGGTTGGCTATGTGATAATCTGGCAGCTTCATACATAGCGTAGGACTCCATTTCAAATGCCGCTAGCTTACGATGTTGCTCTTTTATTTTCGCCACCATGATATCGTCAGCTATGACTGCGCTACCGCTGGATGTAGGTGCGGTATAGATTTCAAACTCAAGTTTTTCCATATCATCTGGATATTCGCTCTTGCCTAGATGTACGCCGGCTTTGATCGCGCTTTTAAATTCAGCATTATCGATGATCTCTGAAATCTTAAGATTTACTTCTCTACTCAACTGAACGCTATAGTTTTCAGGTTCAAATCCATTTGCTCCCCACTTCCCATAATCATGTTGATGGCAAATATCAGGTATGACCACGTCATAGATTTTAGACTTACCTTTTATACCAGCACAAATACCACTCATACATACAATTTTTGGAGAAAAGGTATCTATCGTATGGGCAGTTGTTATTGCGCAGCTTACCAATCCCATTCTAGGTGACAGAATCACAACCCCAGTTTTATCTCCTATTTTTAGTTCCCTACACTCCAAGCCAAGATGGCCTTTGGATGGAGCTAGCTCGTAACCTGCCTCCTCAAAACCTTTTACTTCTTTCTTGAGTGCGCAAATTATTGCAAAGTCGTAGGTAATACTTGGAACGCAGGCCGTAACTTTAGCCCTTAGAATCTCCTTCCAATCGTCATTGTCTCGGGCGAAAGTTACAACCTGAATATCTTTTTTGTTTAGATTTTGAATATTTTCCTCCGCAGCCGCATCGAACCCCGTTAAAGCGAGCGCTGGAGCTTTAAAGTTTGGACAATCAATATCCCTTAGAACATCCACAAGTTGTTCTGAGAGATCTTCCGCCTCCATGCTATCTTTGTGTCTCGGAACCAGCAAGTCAACAATTACAAGATCAAAGCTTTCCTTGAATACTTTGATTGTGAATTCATGGAAGTTAACGCACGTTGTTAAATTTGCAGTTGGAAAAAATGAAAGAATTTCGGATAGAACGATATCTAGTTTAACGCCGTCATCTTCAAGAACTAATATTTTCATAAGTTTTCAATACCTCGCCTAGGGCTAACTTCCACTTATCTGAGCCTTCAGAGTACTCAATGCAATCTAGTACTTCACATCCCAACTCAAGTTTTAACTGCTCTCGAGAATCGGCGAGAGAATAATAAATTCCAGAAATTTCAATTTCCGGGTATTGTGTGATAATTACACACGGGTCATGCCTACCTAAAGACTGAATCTCCATAAGAACTTCAAGTCCCCCTGCTAGAAGAGACATCGGAGAACCTTCGCCTGGTATTATAGGGTGACTTGGAATTGCCATATCTATTAATACTAAGGAATACAGGGACATCTCGATTGCCTCTATAGCATCGACTAAGCTGGGTGCAAAGGTAATTTGAGCACCAGGTACTCTGCCTAAAAGAAACTCTTCAAGGCTCGCGGCTTTGTAATTATCGTCCTCAATCATGAGTATGTTCATAAGTGCTCCAGAATATAGGCGACTTGCACCACGACCTTCCTATTGAAGCAGTCTATATTTAAAATTTTGAAATTCTCATCTGCTGTTGCGAGCTGCCGGAGTTTGCGCAGTCCACTTCGGCCTTCCGATAATTGCGCATTAACAATATCATCTGTAGGGCAAATTTTTAGACGTTCAATAACTGCCTTTTCTGTTTCGCTGTCTGGTATCTCGGAGGTTATAGTGATCACCGCGGCACCAAGCTGTCCATCACCACTCTTAGTGATTTTGAAGTCTCGCTCTACCCTTCCATTTAGTTTTCCGTGTTTTGCTGCATTGTACACAACTACATAGAACGCGTCGTACAGGACATGGTATGGCCCACCCACCAGCTCAATATCCTTCTCCTCCTCATATTCGGTCGTAATATCAAAGTAACTAAAGGTCTCCTTTACTTCTGCGACTACTGCTTTATACAGCAGTGAAAGTGACGCTTTCGGCGAAACGCTTACCGGTCGTTTGAACCATCCATGCATTGATGTAAGTTTTTCATTAATCAGTCGATTAATATCTCGGTTGAAGTCACGAATTAAATCTGAGGTAGCATAGTTAAGCTGGGCACCTAATCTTAGTTCGTTTAAGAGCTCTAAATTTATCAGACTTGACTTCTGTCGCTTCAAGAAGGCGTTAACGCTACGTAAGTCGACCTCGATCATTCTCCAGCAATATTCAGTCAGTATTGAACCTGAGCCGATAGTGGACTTAGTGGTTATGAAATCTTTGACAAGACTTTTAACACAAGCGATCGCGATATCTCGTTTCCCTGGAGCCTTCAGCGTAGGCTTGAGTAAGCCATCACGTTTAGTCTTTGACTCCACATGGATGCTACTGCGTATAATGGCGTCAATATGTCGCTCATACTCACTCTTCCAACGCTCCCACTTATCGATGAAAATCGGATCTTTAAAAAGGAGTGAGTACTTTTGCGAATTTGCGATTGCAATGACACTAGAGTAAAGATGGCCCTTAAATGTACCATGCCTTATTCTTCTGCCAAGATACGATGCGATACCAAAAATATTATTAGAGCAGAAATTGAAGTAGGCAACCTCAACAACAGTTATAAGTTGGGGGTCCTCCTCTGCAGATAGAGTATTGTTGTGCTCCATTGTTGTAAAAATAGTGCTCAGATCTCTGATCAGCTCATCATTGATCCATTCAGAGAATCGAGCAGCATCTACATAAATCCTGTTGTCGTCAATTTCATTTCGCACCCTATTTATTTGGTGGTCAATCAGTAGATTTCGCGCCCTGTCCAGGAATCTTTTATCTCCTGTATTTTCCCCCATCCATTTGTGAAGAGCTGCACGTGTCTCCGTTATCTGCGCAGTAGTCTTAATTAGATAAGGCAGCTTGGCTATGAAATCCTCTGTACAAACGTCATAGGTGTATTGGGCAACTACTTTTGACTTTTTGGATAGAGCATCAACGAACTCAACAAGATTTTCGTTATGATCGGACTTGACTGACTTCTGCAATAAACTGCGCAGTCTATGACTATCCCCTAAGCTTTTACTTTTCTTCGCAATCAGAAAATGCAGAATTATTTTCGCAAGCGAAGAGCTAGAGTTTGATGCTAGATTCAACATGTGTTCGGTGTTGATAGTCACAGCTAAGTCACTAGTCCCTCCCATGATGGCAAGCAGTTCTGCTTCGCCTATATCCGAGAACCCACTATTCCGGTGATTTAGATAATTGAAGAGTGCCGAACGGGTCAAAAATCCAGACTGTTCAATCGAACTCAAATTTTCGAACCCGTGCTTAGTTAGGCGCTTAGTTCCAACCAAATCAGAAAGCTCTTGAATATTCACCCAAGGAGCGATACGACCCATCAAATCCTCATCCAATGAGAAATAAGGAGCTTCTGGAACATCATAGAAATGATCTTGCAATAGTCTATATTTAATAATTTGTGAGTTTTCAAGCCATGCGCTCGAATGTTTGTAGAAAAGATATTCAGCATCTTCCTCGCTGGAATATATCTTCGCGATGTCTTCGATGTCACAGCTGGAATCTTCCAGAACCGAAAACAGACATTCTAGAAAAGGGCGAGAATTACTCGAGAATAAATGCTTGTTAACCTTTAAGATAAGTATTGCATCAATCAGCGATGATTGGAGACTGCTCTGTACTAGCTCTGCGAGATCCAATCTATTTTTAGCGTGAGGATGAAAGGGTAGTCGAGCTATATCTCTCGTAAATCTATTTCGGATGCCTTTATTAGGGAGACCTAATATGGATCTTTTTATATTGAGTATATCCTGCTCGTCCTGGTAACAGTTTAATAAGGAACTTACTATCACATTGTTACTGCCGGCGCCTGCCTCCTCTATTAGCTCATCTACCTCTGGTGTTAATGAGCCTTCTGTATTAAGTGTATGGATCAGTGCGGCTTTTCGGAGGACAAAGTGACTATTCCCGTAGTGCAGTATAAGCTCGCCGATCAACTCCGACGCCTCTGATATACACTTAGTTAGGGTAAGCCTTCCTATATTGCCAGCCATTTTTGCGAGACTAGTCAGTTCCTCCACTCTTTCATAACATAGATATTCAAGCATATCTATATGAACATCTAGGTCGATTTCCGATAGACGGTGGTATGCCTCACTAGTCTGTATTTTTTGAGGGAATAACTCTGGAAGAACATTATGAATTCCTTGATGCTGAACCCTTAAAACCTTTTCAATTTTAACTAATTCTCGGCCATTTTTTTTCCGGCGCAGAAGGTTAATTAGAGAAATCCCATTGCTGCCGTCATCGCTCAGTATTGCCCTAACCTGATTTCTTGTTCTGAGATCAAGTGTTTTTAAAGCGCTATATAGACTTCTCTGTTCGCCTGTGATGCTGACTGAGGCGGTTCTAGTGCCTTCCATGCTTAATATGTCTCCTTGCGAGAATTCCTAAAAAAGAGGGGCCATACCTCTAGCCAGCAGGTATTTGTGCTGGCATGGCATCATATTGCCATATCGCGCACGATACGGGGAGGTGCGTATAAGCGTGAAACCGGCTTTCAGCCAGCAAGATCGATCATTGAGGTCTGAGAGCTCGAGGTGAGGCAATTCAGGCTAGGTGAATGGCATTGCGTTCAGCTCAGGGCAATGAGTTTGGTCCCATGATACAGCCAGTTAAGGGCGTTCCATTGCGGCTGACACGGTGGGCCTGGTCGCTCCTCAGTCATCGCACGCTCCTGCTGTGGGATACCTCTCAGACTCCTGCGTATCCACTTTTAGTAATTCACATACGACCTAATTGCTCGCTCTGCAGTCCGCTGGGGCACTCGTCATGAACAGTTATCGATGAACGACCCCATTCGTTTCGAGGACTTTGAGTCAGCAATCTCAGGCCCGTGAGTGGCTTATGAACATCTGACATCGCCCACTTGTTAAATAAAATGCGCTGTCATTGACCAGTCAACGACCTCACGAGAACACATATCCAACACCACCGCCAAATACAACCAGCCTTCATACGCTCGCTACACGATGACGACCACAATCCTCACCGACCTCGCGCAGATCTTTTTGGATTTTGCGATAGCTATAAACGCCGCCGCTCTGCAGCCAGGAATGCTTGATCAGATCCACCAGTTGCTGGTCGTCTTTGGCGCGTACAGATTGCGGCTCAGGCAACCAGGCGTATTAAACCGACAGGCCCCTGTACTTGGGGATAGTCAGTGCCAGCGCGACGGCAGCCAACACAAGCGGTAAAAACGACACCCACAACACTGTGTTCCAGCCATATACCGACAGCAGCCCACCCGATGAAAAAGACCCGATCGCCATCACGCCGAACACGATGAAATCATTGAGCGATTGAACGCGCGTCTTCTCTTCGGGCCGATGGCATTCCAGCACCAGTGCGGACGCGCCCAGGAAGCCGAAATTCCAACCCAGCCCCAGCAGGATCAGCGAGCCGTCAAAATGCATCACCTCGGTCCCGCCAAGTCCAACTGCAGCAGAGAGCCCCGTTAACGCCAGGCCGGCCACTGCAACGCGAACGGCACCGAACCGCGTGATGAGGTGGCCAGTGAAGAAGCTGGGTGCGTACATGGCGATGACGTGCCATTGCAGTCCCAGGTTGGCCGAGGCCTGCGAATGCCCGCAGAGGTGCATGGCCAGCGGCGCTGCCGTCATCAGCAAATTCATCAGCATGTAGGACACCGCACCGCACGTCGCGGCAGCGATGAAACGCGGCTGCCGCGCAATCAGCCCGAGTGGGCGCCCTCCTCCAAGCTCTTCAACTGTCGGCATCGGCAGCTTCACACCCAGCAGGATGAGCGCCGAGACCGCCGCAACGGCGGCTTGCGCCAAAAAGGTGGGGGCGAATGGGTACTGCGGCCAAATGTCCATCGTCCAAGTCACTAACTGCGGCCCCACTACCCCAGCGACTACGCCCCCCGCCATGACAAGGGACAGGGCCCGTGCGCGCCGTGATGGCGGGACACCGTCGGCGGCCGCGAAGCGGAACGATAACACCACGGCTGCATAGCTCCCGCCCAGGAACGTCGCCAGGCAAAACAACCAGAATGAGCCGACGAAGACCGCGAGCATCGCCAACACCCCCGTGAGCACACCCGCGCCCGCGCCTGCCAGGAACGCCGCGCGTCGCCCATACCGGCGCGCCAGGGCGCCCATCGGGAAAATACACGCCGCCATGCCTACCACGAAGATGGAAATGGGCAACGTGGCCAGCGCAGGTGCAGGCGCGAGCGTGTTGCCCACAATCGCTCCCGTGGCGTAAATCACCACCGCATTCGCTCCTGCCAACGCCTGAGCGACGGACAGTCGCCCTATGTTTTCGCGTTGCAAGCGCTCTGGTAGCAAGTAAGGCGCGCTGGCGGGTGGTGCAGTGTTGAGGTTGTGGTTCTTCATGGGTGTCGAGCGCCCATCGAAAGGTCGTCATCACGCGTCGATGGGCGCGCAGTGGCGTGTCCACGTGCGATGGTCAATACCATGCGGAATTTGACGTCGCCGGACTTCATCCGTTGGTAGGCTTCATTGGCCTTTTCGAAGGGCATCACTTCGATCCTCGGGCGTACGCCAGCCAACACGCTGAAATCCAGGGTCTTTTCGTTTTCATAGGGCGAGCCGGTGATCGAACCCAGCAGGCTGCGCTCACCCACGACCAGGTGGCCGGTCGACACCGGCAACGGGTCTTTGCCCGCACCAAGCAGCACAAGACAGCCTTGTGGCGCGAGCCCTGCCATTAGCGCCGATACGGCAACAGGGGCGCTGATTGTAGTCACGATGGCGTGAGCGCCGCCCATTTCCTTGAGCGTTGTTGCCGCGTCTTCTTCATGGGTGTCGATGTAGACATGGGCCCCCAGGTTCAATGCGTCCTCGGCGATATCACTGCCGCGCCCGACGGCAACCACGCGAAAGCCCATACGGCGCGCGTACTGCAGGGCCATATGCCCCAGGCCGCCAATACCAAAGATGGCAACCGTATCGCCTGCCTGCGCGCCGCATTTCTTCAGTGCATTGAACGTGGCGACACCAGCGCAGAGCAACGGCGCGGCTTCCTCGACAAGGAGTTCGTCAGGAATCGACACAAGCCCTGAGACTCGTGCCAGCATCATTTCGGCATAACCACCGTCGCAAGTAGCGCCGACGAAGGGCTGGTGTTGGCACAGCTGAAAATGCCCCTGGCGGCACTGTAAACATTCACCGCAAGACCCGCCCAGCCGGCCCACGCCGACACGCTGGCCGACCTTCCAGAGAGACGAAACGTGCTCGCCCAGCGCGGCGATACGGCCGACCACTTCATGGCCTGGCACGCGCGGTGGCTGCAGTGCAGGGTCTGCCCCTTCGATGTCACCCACATCGGCACCACAGATACCGCAGGCCTCAACAGCAATCAGCACTTGGCCAATACCGGGTGCTGTTGACGGACGTTCCACCAGTTCAAGAACACCCGGTCGGGTGACTTGCATGGCACGGAATGTAGCGTTCATAGCCGTCGCTCCTAAAAATGATGAATAACGGGAGATACCGGCACTGCTGATCAGTGCCGCCTTGCCTCGCGATCTCACGTCAACGCTTCGATGGACTCAACGCAGGCGCAGCGGCACGTTCAGCCAATGCCTTCACGCCCAGGCCGGCGGCCTCGACGGCACCGGCCACATAGCCCGAAAATTGCGGAGACCACTCACTGGCGATGCCTGTCAGGTACCCTTGCCAAGGTCCCGAAGTTGCGTTGGCCGAGGGCGCCCGGGCTTGCTGGGGCGCCGCATTTACATCGACTGCAGTGGCCGTGAACGGCTCTTGCGCCCAGTCCTTGATGGTCTCGGCCTTAGGCGTCGCCGCCTGGGGACCAAACATCCGGACGAGTTGCGAACGGCAATGGGTGCGCAGTACCTCGTCGGAGACCGTGCTGCGCACTTGCGCCGGCACACCCAGAAAGCCAAACAGCGCCGCGCTGCCACCGGGCATGGAGGCGTCATGGATTTCACCCAGCGGCCCACGTGCACTGCGGCCTTCCCCGGACAAACCCTGCTCCCGCCAGAACGGCGTGTCATAGAGGGCGACGTACTTGGCTTGGGGCGCCATCCACGTTCCCGTTTCACGCCACTGTTGGGCCAGGGATGCAGGCAAGGCTGGTTCGAAGACGAGGGTGCTTTCAACCAGGCGAGGCGGCAGCGCCAGCAAGACATGCTCAGCCTGCCAGGCCTTGACATGGCCTGCGGCATCTTCGCTTTCGAGTTCGATATGACCGTCGTATTTGCGCAGCCGGCGCACCGTGTGGCCGGTGATGATGTTTGCTGGGGCCAGTTTCTCGCGCAGGGCTTCGATCAAGCTCCCCATGCCACCGACCAGGCGCATGGACGCGGGCGAGTTTACGTAACCACGCATGCGCACAGGGTGCTCCTCGGGCGAACGCTCCACCACCATGTCACCCTCCTCGAACTGCTCAAACCGCTCCAGGCCCAAGGCCTCCACGAGCCGGTCAAGCTCGCGTTGGTAGCCAGGCCAGAACCAGGTGGGGCCCAGGTCGAAACGGTCGATGCCGTCAGTGTTCGCGGTGGTGTGTGTGACCGCCTGGCCGGTGGCGTCGATAGACGCAATCCGACCGCCGAGGACTTCCCTCCCCTCCAGCAACAGATAATCGGTAATGCCCTGGCGCTCCAGCAGGTAAGCGGCATACAGGCCGCTCAAACCAGCACCAACGATAGCGATGCGTACAGTGTGCATGCTTACTCCTCGACCGCTACATCGGCCAGATGGCCAGTTTTGAGATACACAGTGGCGCCTTGGTCTCCAGCGTGGAGGTTTGCAGACTCGCCGGCGGGCAGGCGCAGCCAGCTGCCGCGTTCGTAGGCCTCTCCATCCAGCGTCACGTTGCCCGCCAGCACCAGTAGTTCAGCGCCGTCAGGCGGTGTTTCGAAAATCGCTTCGCGCGGTGCCAGACGTTGCAGACTGACCTGCTCTGTTTCATCGCAGAACAACGCGCAGATCTCGCGTTGACCCTTCCGACGCCACGCGGCAGGGTCACGGGTGTCAATGCGCACAGAGCGCTGCTCGCCTCCGTGCATCTGCTGAAGCTTGACGAAAATGACGGCGCCCTCGGCACTGGAGGGTTGGTGGCTGGACCCGGGGGGATTACGCAAATACCAGCCCACCGGGTAGTCCCCACTCCCGTCAGAGAAGGTCCCCGACAACACGAGAATCTCCTCTCCCCCGGGATGGAAATGGCGAGCGAAACAGGAGTCAGGGGCATACCGCACGAGGCTGGTGGCACGGGCTTTTTCAGCACCCACGCGATCCAGCATCACACGCTCGACGCCATCCTGCGGCGAAGCCACCCATTGGCACTGCTGGGACGCCACGATGGCGCGGCGCGTGAAATCGGCATTGATCAGCATGAGGGTTATCCAAACGGGGCAAAGACACCGGCCAACCCGTCCGTGGGTGGTCGGTGCTTATCGATAGGGCTTACTGACTGGGCAGTTGTTGATAGGCCTCGACGACGCGTGCCGAGTACGTCAGCGCAGCACCCGCGTTCAGGGCAATCGCCACACCGAGGGCTTCGGTGATTTCTTCAAGCGTGGCACCGTGCTCGATCGCTTTTTTGGTATGGACGGAAATACACCCGTCGCAGCGCGTGGTCACCGCCACCGCCAATGCGATCAGTTCGTGGATCTTCGGCTCCAGATGCCCCGTCTTGACCGCCGAATTGTCGATCATCATCAGGCCCCGCATCACGTCGGGGCTTTGTTTAGCGTAGTCGCCTACGCGCTCCATCAGGGAGTCGCGGTAGCCATTCCAGTCTTGCATCATGGTCTTTCTCCAAAACAGATTGAAGCCAGGTGTCGGGTCACGCCTGGCAAAGAACTCAGTGCCTCAGCAACGCTTGCAGCAGCGCAGGTCAGTTACGACCGGCCATCACACCGCCATCGACGTCCCAGACAGCGCCAGTGACCCAGCCCGCCTTGTCCGACAGCAGGAAAGCGACCACTTCGGCGACGTCCTGAGGCGTGCCCACGCGACCAATCGGGTGGAAGCTATTGAAGCCTTGCAGCGCACTGTGCACTTCGGCCTTTGGAATGAAGCCTTCGTAGATAGGGGTCTGCACCACGGCAGGCGACACCGCGTTAACACGGATGTTCTTGCTACCTAGTTCCATCGCCAGGTGCTGGGTCAGCGAGTGCAGGCCCGCCTTGGCCATCGAGTACGCAGAAGACGGTGTGGCTGCGATCGCCTGCTTGCCCCACATCGAACCAATGTTCACGATCGCACCGGGGCGGTTGTTGGCGACCAGGTTGGCGGCAACCTTTTGCGTGATGAAGAAGGTCGCTTTGTTGATCGACATGTACTGGGCGTAGTCGGCTTCCGAATGTTCCAGGAATGGCTTGGGGAAGAACACGCCAGCGGCGTTGACCAGCAGGTCGATATCCGAATGCTGCTCGTCCAGGGTTTTGATCAGCGAAGCTACGGCGGCGTCGTTGGACAGGTCGGCAGTCAGTGCCCACACCTGGCCCAGTTCAGCCAACTCCTTGCGGGCTGCTTCGGTTTTTTCCGGGCGGTTGCCCACGATGACTACGCTGCCGCCCTCGGCCAGTACGGTGCGTGCCGTCTGCAGGCCCATGCCGCTGGTGCCACCGACGACCAACAGCTTCTTACCTTTGAATTGATTGCTCATCTTGTAACGCTCTCTGTGCGCCCGCTTTCCGGCAGGACTTGAGTGGAAGAAAAACTATTGGTTCCAATGGTGTTCACGTGCCTATGCCCTCACCCATAAAACAGGTCAGAAGTCGGCATGGAGGTGATTTTTCTCTTCTTTCAGGCCGCAGACAAACGAGATAAAGTGTCAAACCCTGAAAGAAAAACTTTATCGCCATGAAATCACCGGTCCATCTGAACGCTTTGCGTGCCTTCGAGGCCAGCGCCCGCCATCAGAGCTTTTCTGCGGCGGCGGCCGAACTCAACGTCACACCGGCGGCGGTCGGTCAGTTGGTGCGCACGCTGGAAGATTGGCTGGGCAGCCCGCTGTTTGTGCGCGGCAACAGCGGCCGGGCAAGGCTTGTACCCACGGAGGCAGCCGAGCGCGCGTTGCCCGACATCCGCGCAGGTTTCGACAGGCTGACCCTGGGGATGGAGCGACTGCGGGAAAGTTCGATCAACGGCGTACTGACCGTGGCCGTCAGCCCGGCCTTTGCCGCCAAGTGGCTATTGCCTCGCATCGACCGCTTCCAGGCGATGTGCCCCGAAACAGACGTGCGCCTGGATACCAACCTCAAACCGGTGGACTTCGTTGCACAGCGGATCGATATCGGCGTGCGGTATGGCACGGGGCGGTGGTCAGGGCTGACCGCCGAAAAACTGATGGATGAAGAGGTTTATCCGGTGTGCTCGCCGCAACTGTTGCGCGAGCACTCGCGTTTGCAGAAGCCCAATGACCTGACACAGGAGACGTTGATTCACGACCTGTCGATGGATAGCCATACCGGTTTTCCGACCTGGGAAACCTGGATGCAGAAAGCCGGGGCGAAGGACGCACTCTCTCTGCGGGGCATGCAAATCAACAATTCTGCCGCCGTGTTGCAAGCTGCGGTTGAGGGGCACGGCATCGCGCTGGCCCGCAGCGTCATGGCCCACGATGACCTGGCAAGCGGACGCCTGGTGCGGTTGTTCCCCGACATCAGCTTTGCATCGGAGCTGGCCTACTACATCGTTTATCGGCCTGAGTGCGCCAGCTTGCCCCGGCTGACGACTTTTCGGGACTGGTTGTTGGCGCAAGCGCAGCAGACGGAAAATCGCGGACTTTGAAGATGATTTACTGTACCCGCACGCGCCCCCTACACCACGTTTTCGCTCTGTTCTCGTGAGCCGCGAAAAGTAATATTTCGCCAAGAGAATTTGTTCGAGAGTTTGGGCTACCCGATAAGTCTCCAGAGATGCCTGAATGGCTCATATCGTGGTCAGGTGCCTGTGACGCCATGAGTTATCAACTCAGGGAAGAAGAAGACATCTAGAATCAATAGCAGGGATAAGCTGAGCAATTAAACGGCTTATAGCTATCTTAAAAAGAAGGTCTTCTGATCGAAGACCTTAAACGCAGTGCTAAATCGCGCAACGGGAAGCAGTCAGACCCATTTAGCGCCGATCACCTTTTCGATAGAAAAGGTCAGAATCTCAATCAGCTTGTCGACGTCAGCATTGGTGTAATTCAGAGAGGGAGCAAAACCAAGAATGTCGTCAGCAAAAGCACGGAATACAAGCCCCTCGCTAAACGCATGGGCCAAGATTTTCTGACCGATTTTCAAGCTCGGGTCAGGCTTGGCTCGTGTGTGCTTGTCTGTAACAAGTTCAACGCCCGCCAGCATACCCTGCCCCCGCACCTGCCCTACTACGGCCAGCGCCTCAAGGCTACGCAGCCTTTCCTGGAAATACTCACCAACAGCTTTGCCATTTTCCAAGAGACCGGTTTCGTACAGATCCAGCGTGGCGTTGGCAATTGCCGCGCTGACAGGATGTCCGGCGTAGGTTTGGCCATGACCAAACGGAGTACCATCAGCGCCGGCCTCCGCGATTGCGGCATAGATGCTGTCGGAGATGATGGTTGCGCCCATTGGCGCATACCCTGAAGTAAGGCCTTTGGCGAGTGTCAAGATATCTGGACTAACACCTTCGTGCTCGCAGGCGAACATGGGGCCAGTACGACCAAATCCAGTAATCACCTCATCAACGATCAGCAGGATGCCGAGCCTGTCACAGGTCTCGCGCATTGCTTTCAGATAACCAGCAGGAGGAACAATTACCCCACCAGAGCCAATGATGGGCTCGCAGATGAACGCGGCCACTTTTTCCTTGCCAATTTCTCGCACTTTACTTTCAAGTGCCGCAACGGTCGCTTGCAGTACCGATACCTCATCTGGGCCCGCACTATGACGGTAAGTGTAAGGCGCTTCAATGTGGTGCTGGGTAGGCGCAGGTGCATCAAAATAGCGATGGAACACGGGCAGTGCGGTAAGTCCGCTGCCCAAAGCTGAGGAGCCGTGATAGCCACGCTGCACTGCAATGAAGTGCTTTTTTTCAGGCTGTCCGATCGCGTTGAAGTAGTAGCGTACCGTTCGGATCGCTGTGTCTACAGCATCAGATCCGCCCTGCCCGAAAATGACGTGGTTCAAACCAGAAGGCGCCAGGTTGGCTAAACGATGGGCTAGCTCAATCGCAGGCTCGCTACCGAAGCCGAAGTAACCGGTCGCGTAAGGCAGGACTTCAAGCTGCTTCCTTGCGGCCTCGATGATCGTCGGCTGCCCGTAACCGGCGTTCACACACCAGAGGCCCGAGAAGGCGTCTTGGACTCGATGACCATTCACATCCACCAGGTGAATCCCATCCGCACTTTTCCAGGCACATACGCCCTTTGCCTGGTGATCCATCAGGGCGGTCACAGGGTGAACCCAGTGTTGATCTTTTTTCTGAAGGTTGTTCATACGATCTCTCAATAAACACGCATAGCGGATTCTCTTTGCCTCAAACAGGTTTGAGTAAAGAGCTCACTCATCAAAGGTCGGGAGTCAATCCAGGCCGCCTTGGCAGACATATTTGATGTGCATGTATTCCTCCAGGCCATGTACGGAGCCTTCTCGGCCATAGCCCGAATCCTTCACTCCCCCAAACGGAGCGGCTTCGGCGGCTATAGCACCTTCGTTCACGCCAACAATGCCGCACTCCAGCGCATCAGTAACCCGGTGCACACGGCGCATGTCGTTGGTATAGAAATAAGATGCCAATCCAAATGGCGAGTCATTGGCCATCTTGATGACCTCTTCCTCGGTTTCAAACCGAGTGATGGGTGCAACCGGCCCGAAGGTTTCTTCATGGAAGCATTTAGAGGAAGGATCTACGTCCGCCAGGACGGTTGGCGCGTAGTAAGTGGACTCGGCACGCTGTTCGGTAAAAAGACGCTTGCCACCCGTGAGGACTCGAGCACCACGCGCGACTGCATCATTGACGTGCTCCTCGATCTTGGCGATCGCTTTGGCGTTGATCATAGGGCCAATCTGCGACGTCGAATCGCTGGCAGGGCCAACGATTAGGGCCGACACGCAGGCGCTGAGTTTCTCCAGGAAATTGCCGTAGATTTTCGACTGAACGTACACACGGTTTGGACACACGCAGGTCTGGCCGCCGTTACGGAATTTAGCCACCATCAAACCTTCTACTGCGGCATCGATATCGGCGTCCTCGAACACGATGAACGGTGCATTACCGCCCAGTTCCAGCGCCAATTTCTTCAGGGTACGCGATGATTCGTGGGCCAGGTGCTTACCGACCGGCGTCGATCCTGTGAAGGTGATTTTGCGAACACGGGGATCATCCAACCAGACATCCGCTACCGTTTTTGAGGCGGAAGTGTTGACGATGTTCAAGACGCCAGCCGGGACGCCTGCCTCCTCCGCAAGCTTCACCAATGCCAAAGCAGTCAGAGGTGTTTCCGCCGCTGGCTTACAGACAACAGTACAACCTGCGGCCAGAGCAGGAGCGATTTTCCGAGCGATCATCGCTGCGGGGAAGTTCCAAGGCGTGATGGCCGCTACAACGCCTACCGGCTCCCTGTAAGCAGCCATTTTACGTCCACGTACGGCTTGAGGAATGATGTCACCGTTCGCCCGGGTGGCTTCCTCAGCAAACCACTCTACATAACTTGCGGCGTAGGCGATTTCGCCAACGGCTTCAGCAAGGGGCTTACCTTGCTCAGTAGAAATGATCTTACCCAAGTCTTCAGCGTTAGCCATGATCAAGTCATTCCAGCGCTTCAAGATCACAGCTCGCTGCTTGGCGGGCGTCGAGCGCCAAGCTTCAAACGCTTGCACTGCAGCGTCAACTGCAGCCTTTGCATCCTTTTCGTCGCTATCGGCAACGAGGGTTACGCGCTCTCCCGAAGCGGGGTTGTTGACTGGGAGGGTTGCGCCAGAGACTGCGTCCTGCCACACACCCGCGATGAAGTTCTTGGTGAGTATCAACTCTTCGCGCTGCAGCTTAAAACTCATAAAACCTCCAAAGAGATTCGTAAAAAATGAAAAGAAAATACCTTCGTAGCTACACCACGAAGGAACAGGTATTCATGTACCGTCGATGACTAAGCACTTAGAGCCATGGTTCAATCCACTACGCCTGCAGGCCGTCTTTGGGAGGCGTAACTTCAACCATTCATCTTGGGTAAATCCTAAGCAACGAACTCAGTATCAGCTACCGATCCCGAGCAGGATAAACAGGGGTGTTTTTAGTATTTAAAGTATTAATCATTTAAACCTTGAAGTGCCCCCTGGTGGTTTCGAGAACGGGCGGGATACTTCAATATGAATATGAGGGCATGGGCAGGCTACCAACACGTTGTCATCTTTCTCGGTAACAGGCCTTGCCAAACAAAAATCCCGAATGGCGACTAGCATGCTGATGAATAGATTTTTATTATTATTCATTTAATACCCCGTGCAAGATTAGTCATTCAGAGGTTGATTTTTACGATTAGTCAAATGAGCACTGAAAGGTTAAGTGCTGTTATGAGGGGGCGGGATCCATTGCCACCCTTCTTTCGCTAAGGGTGGCTTTCTTCTGATAAACACAACATTCAGCGCGGTCTGCTGAGAGTGAGTCTATGGTCAGAGTCTTACGTTGTGTTCCTGGCGCTTCAAGCGATTACAACGTCGCTGATGCACGATCCCAATCAGCACCAAAGCGAGACCCGCACTGCCTGTCGACACTACCAGTACCTGGTACTCAGCCATGAATGACATCACCGTCAAACACGCCACGATGAAGATAATCACCGCCCAGGTCAGCCAAGGAAACAGCCACATTTTCAGCGGGATTTCACTGCCCTGCAGTTCCAGCTTGCGGCGCATTTTCAGCTGAGAGCACGCGATAACCAGATACACCAGAAGCGCGATAGTACCGGTCATGTTCATCAGCGTATCGAGCACATCCTTGGGCCTCAGCGCCTCGCTGAAATTGATCAGCGCCAGAATCACAGCCACCAGACAGGATCCGACGATGGCATAGAGCGGAACACCCGTTCCTTGTTTTGTAAACTTGAAGAATGACGGGGCGTCGCCGCGACTGGCCAACGAATAGAGCATGCGTGAAGCTGTGTAGTGCGCGGAAATCAAGCAGCTGCTCACCGACGTCAGCACCACGAAATTCATCAGCACTTCTGCACCAGGCACCCCAAGCAGCTCCAACGTGCGTCGGTAGGCCCCATAGCCTGGCACACCGAGCATGGGGTCATTCCATGGCACCAAGCACACAATCAGGAAAATCGAGCCCACGTAAAACAACCCTACTCGCCAAACGACCGACTTGGTCGTCTTGATGATCTGCTGGGACGGGTTCGCAGACTCAGAAGCGGCAATAGTCGCGATCTCTGCCCCGAGGAACGCAAACATCACTCCCAGCATGGCGCCGACGACAGGGTCTATGCCGTTCGGCATGAAACCGTGCGCCGTCAAGTTGGTGATACCCCTCACCTCCCCCAGCGTCCAGATATTGGCTACCGCGAGGCCACACACTATCAAGAAGCAGAAAATCGCCACGACCTTGATCAGTGCAAACCAGAACTCAAATTCGCCGTAGTTTTTCACGTTGAAGAAGTTGATGCTGATCAGTACCAGCGTGGTTGCCAGAACGAAGACATTGATACTGATCGATGGAAACCAGCCGTTAAGGATCTTACCTGCAACGTAGGCCTCCCAAGCCATGAGGCTTACCCAGTAACCCCAATAAAGCCAGCCAATGGTAAACCCGGCCCACCGGCCAATCGCCCGATCGGCGTAAGTTGAGAAAGACCCCGTATCAGGAGAGGACGTCGCCATCTCACCCAGCATTCTCATGATAAGCATCATCAGAATACCGCCGACCAGAAATGCCAAGACGGCAGCGGGCCCTGCAGTATGGATGATACTTGCCGACCCTACGAACAGAGAGCCACCAATGACCCCCGCGATAGACATCATGGTGAGATGCCTGGACTTGAGCCCCGTCTTGAGTTGACTATCTTGGATCTTCGGGTTTTCGATACTTATATTTGTTTCAATCATCGAGTCACCTCTATTTTTACCAACGACATTTCCGCCAAGCATCTGCGGCGCTCCGCACTTGGATGTTCTACTTCGATAGTTCAGGCATATAAAAAAGCCCCCAGCGTGACGGGGGCAAGGTTAAATCGGCGAATATGAATAGAATGACCTGTTCTATTCCTTCACCTCATTGATGCACGCGTACAATCAATAGCGATGACTAAGTTGCTCTTCTCGACATTATCATCGAGCAAACAACTAATCCCGCGCCTACCCAGATGTACCACTGCATGCCGACCTGCAGGTAGATGGCCAAGAATGCGGTGGACAGCACAGGTGTGGCATAACTGAGGACGGCTACCTGCTCATGATTGGCCTTTTTCATGGCATAGTCCCAGAGGTAAAAGGCTCCACCCATAGGCCCCAATCCCATGTAGACAATTGCCCAGGTCTCACTAGGGGTGAGCGACGGCCACTGCGCGCCTGCGCGATAAACCAACAGGCACGCAGCGCCCGAGACAAGACAAAACAGCCCAACCGATGCACTGCGAACCCCCGGATATTGCTTGGCAAGTAGCGAGTAAGCTGCCCACAGGATGGCCGAAACAAATGCCAGGCCATAGCCAAGCCAGTTACCCTCACCCAGAGAGTGATCCGGATTACAGCTGATCACTGCGCCAACAAAACCCACGAGTCCGGCCAAAATCGATCTCGTGGTGAGTCGCCCGCTCGACACAAAGAGTGGAGCCATCACCACGATCAGCACAGGCCAAAGGTAGTGCAGCAGACTGACGCCGATCGGATCAGCCAGTTGGAGCGCGTAAAAATATATGACGTGGTAGGCCAACATGCAGAATGTGCCCAGCACAAAGAGCCTGCGCGGCATAGCCCAGAGCCTGAACCACGGAAGCCCGATGAGCCCACCAATAAATAGCGCAGCACCCGTAATAAACATGGGAGACACGTTCTGGCAGTAGGTAACACTCACTGCCAAGGTGCTCCAGATGATCACTGAGACTACCGCTGGGATAATCCCGAACTGAGATCTTGAGACAGTTGAATCATACGAACTCATGGCAGTCTCGCTGTTAGTTCAAGTTCAGCGGAAAATACCGGCGACCCACAACAGTCGCCGGCATCGGTATTAACCCTTAAGCGCTTGCTTATGGGCCTCAGCCATCTCGCCCATGCTGTTGAAGCGGAAATCGATGTTGGGCATACGCGACGGAACGTGGGTCGCACCGTAGCCTTCTTTACCGTGACGGCGGTAGATCCAGGCCGAAGCCAGACCTGCGTCGTTGGCGGGGATATGGTCGTGGTAAAGGCTTTCTGCAGTGTGCAGGATATCGCCTTTCTCGATGCCAGCTTGAGCCAGAGCATCGATCATGAAGGTAAAGTTGTTTGGGTTTGGTTTGTACGAACCCACATCCTGTGCGGTGATAATGTGGTCGAACTCGACACCCAGCTTCGCATTGCTCAGCTTGAATTCATTGCGGTCGATGTTGGACAGGATGACCAGCTTGTAGTGGTTCTTCAGATACTGCAAAGCTTCCACCGTATCTGGGAATGCAGGCCAGTTCTTTACAGAGGTGCCGAACTCTTCACGCTCAGCAGCCTCAGGTTGCAGGCCCCATTCTTTGGCGATGCGGTCATACACAGCGCGCAGAATGTCCTGGTAAAGCGCACCAGGGGTCTCGGTTTGCTGAGGCGACTCGTTGCGACCAAACACTTCCAGCAGCTCGTCAGAGGTGAAAGACTTGCCAGTGCGCTTGGCCAGTGGTTGGAGGGCGTTGACGATACCGGTTTCCCAGTCGATCAGGGTGCCGTAGCAGTCGAAGGTCAACGCTTTGAAGTCGGTCAGTTGCATCTTGATATCCTACTTTAGGTTTACTTGTTTTGAATCAGCCGCGGTATCGCAGCACAGCGGCTAGAGGGTTAAAAAATCTTGCTACCGAGTGGAACAGGCCGCTCTGTGGTCAGGTAAACAACCTCACCCGGCTCACGATCGACACCCAACATCAATACTTCGGAGGTAAAGCCCGCAATCTTCCTGGCGCCCAGATTGACGGCGCACACCACCTGCTTACCGACAAGCTCCTCAGGGCTGTAGAGCTTGGTGTACTGCGCGCTGGTGGTTTTCTCGCCCAGCTCACCAAAATTGATCCAGAACTTATAAGCTGGCTTGTTTGCTTTTTCATTGAGCTCCACTCGCACGACCTCGCCGATACGAATGTCAACCTCATTGAACGCTTCAAACGGGGACATAACCACTCCAGTATTATTGCGGTGTAAATCGATAAAACCTCAGCCTTATGCTTCGGCGACAACCAGCGCACGCTCAAACATGCCCAAGGCTTCAGCCACATCCTGCTCGGAAATGACCAGCGGGCAGATGAAGCGGACAACATTGCGGTACACGCCGCATTTGATCACCAGCAACCCCTCTTCACGGGCAGCATCGATGATCCGTTGCGCCAGACCCGCATCTGGCTCTTTTGACTCACGATCAGAAACGAACTCAACGGCTGCCATTGCACCGATCGCACGCACGTGACCGATGCCTTTGAAGCGGCCTTCCAGGGCTTTGAAGCCTTCAAGAAGCTGGGCGCCGATCGCGCGGCTACGCTCCGTCAGGTTTTCCGACTCGAAGATCTTGATGACTTCCAAGGCTGCAGCGCAACCGAGCGGGTTGCCACCATACGTACCGCCCAAGCCACCTGGTTGTGGGGCATCCATGATTGCGGCACGACCTACGACACCAGAGATCGGCAGACCGCCGGCCATGCTCTTGGCAACGGTTACCAAGTCAGGCTGGATGCCGGAGTGCTCGAAGCCGAACATCTTGCCGGTACGGCCGAAGCCGGTCTGAATTTCGTCGCAGATCAGGACGATGCCCAGCTCTTGGGTTTTCTTGCGCAGAGCACGCATGAACTCGACCGGCGCGGCGATGAAGCCACCATCACCCTGGACGGGCTCAATGATGATTGCAGCGACGCGATCAGCAGCGATTTGAGTATCAAATACCTCCTGCAGAGCGGCCAGTGCTTTCTCGGTGGTCACCCCACGGTACTCGTTCGGATACGGCGTATGGTAGATATCCGGAGCGTACGGGCCGAAATTCTGACGGTAAGGCTGGCTCATACCAGTGAGGGTCATACCCATCAAGGTACGACCGTGGAAACCGCCACGGAATGCGATCACACCTGGACGATTGGTATGGCCACGCGCGATCTTGATGGCGTTCTCAACAGCTTCAGCACCGGTAGTCAGGAACACTGACTTGTAGTGCTCCGAGCCACCCACCAGGTTGTTCAGCTTTGCGGCGAGGTCGGTGTATTGGTTGTAAGCCGCGACCTGGAAGCAGATGTGCGAGAAGGTATCCAGCTGCTTACGTACCGCTTCGACTACGCGTGGGTGGTTGTGACCGACGTTCAGCACGCCGATACCACCTACGAAGTCCAAGTATTTCTTGCCTTGGTCATCCCAGAGGTAAGCACCTGCAGCGCGGCTCACGGTGATCGGGTGAGCAACCGCAACACCATTGGATACATGTTGTGCGCGAGGCGATACGGACAGTTTTTGTTGAGAAGACATGGTATTCACCTTTGTGTGTCAGTGTGGCAATCGTAACTACACCCTCACACTCAAAATACGTGCGAGAACTAGGAAGACTGATTGATTTTTTCGTACTAAAAGTAGGTACAGCAAAGATGGGGCTCAGGGCAGGAAAGCGAGACAGCAACAAGCCGAGCCCAACTATTCCGTTGGCAACTGTCGGCCAAGAACAAGGGGGCACGCGCCCCCGCCCGCCCCCACCCCTCTTGAATAACCTGGACCTGAAGGAGGTCAGCGGCGGTTATTGCTGACGAGACCCTGAGACCAATTCGCCGCGTTGCTACGGCGCTTGGTGTAAACACCAGTGGCAACGATCACGAGTGCCAGCACCGCCGTCGACGCCACCTCATAAGTGTGTTTAGGGAGCGTCAGCATCAGGCACAGCGCGGCCGTAATGAAAATGATCACAAGCCAGGTCAGCCAAGGGTAAAGCCACATCTTGAAGCCCAACTCCTGGCCGTCAGCGACCAGCTGCTTGCGCATGCGCAACTGCGAAACCGCGATAACCAGGTAGACCAGCAATGCAACCGCCCCCGAGGTTGCCAGGAGGAATGCAAATACTGTCTCAGGGGCAAAGTAGTTAATGGCAGTCGTAACGAAGCCAATAGCCGTACTGGCCAAGACCGCCCTGCGTGGGACATTTGAGGCAGTTGTGGCCTTGAGCGCTTGTGGCGCATCACCGCGCTTGGCCAGGGAGAACATCATCCTGGAAGCGGTGTAGATGGCCGAGTTGAGACAGCTCGCTACAGCGACGAGAACCACGATATCGACGATCAGCTTGGCGTAGGGAATTTGCAGCAGCTCCAGCGCACGCTGGTATGACCCAACCACGGAGAGTTGGGCGTCGTTCCATGGCACGATGGAAACCACCATAAAGATCGAAACGATGTAGAAAATACCGATCCGCCAAATAACAGAGTTTGTAGCCCGGGCGATCTGCTGAGACGGGTTTTTCGATTCTGCTGCAGCGATCGTGACGATCTCGGTACCCATGAAGCTGAACATGGTCGTCAGCAAGGCACCCAGCACCGGCCCATAGCCATTCGGGGCGAAACCGCCATTTGCGTGCATGGTAGCGACGAAGCCCTCAACCTCCCGACCGGGCAGCCCTCCCACGAGAGCGACTGCAACCAAGATGATGAATGCCATGATTGCGACCACTTTCGACAACGCAAACCAGAACTCAAACTCGCCGTACTTAGCGACGCTGAAGAGATTTGAAATGGTCAGAAGTGCAGTAATCGCCAACGCGAACAACCAGGTATCAATAACCGGGAACCATGTGTTCAAAATGGCAGCTGCTGCAATGGCCTCCAAGGGGATAACGAGAACCCAGAACCACCAATACAGCCAACCGATTGAAAATCCGGCCCATTGACCGATGGCCCTGTTCGCATAGGTGGAGAATGATCCGGTATCGGGAGAGGCTACTGCCATTTCGCCGAGCATTCGCATCACCAGCACAACAAGCGTACCGGCTGCGATATAAGAAAGAAGCACCGCCGGGCCAGCAGCAGCAATTGCATGACCCGAGCCAACAAACAAACCCGCCCCGATGACACCCGCAATCGAGAGCATCGTGACGTGCCGCTGTTTTAAACCAGTGGAAAGGTTTGATCCTTCAGCAGTAGCTGAATGGACTGAATGAGAGGGTTGGGACATCTTGAAAAGCCTCGAGTTATTATTAGGCAGGCGTACATATCTGGATCTAACTACTCGGTTCGCACGACCGGCAGGCCCTTTCCCTGGGACTTACAGGGAATCATTGAACAGGAGGGGGACGAAAGAGACTACCTACTCGACAAACGAATTCGCGATCGTTTTTTGGGTCGGCTGATAGCACACAGCCGTAATAGAGAAGAAAAAGATAAGTAATATTAGACAGCTACTTTTTGCCCGATCCGTTTCTTGTGATTATTCAGTAAGTTCAGCAGGAACGAATCCAACAATGTAGTGCAGGCTCCACGACCACCGGCACTCAGTCCCACGATAGGAACAACCCCCCTATCGGTCAACTCACACAGGACGCCTGCCAACTGCTGGCTTCTGAGCGCGTTGTGAAAAACTACGGCGTCCACTAGAACTTGAGCCGCCACCTCACCACCGTTGTTAAAACACTTCTCCCACTCAGCCATGAGCCTGGTCTGAGATACAACCATCGCAGCATAGCCCGCACGGTAGACTTGACCACCTGAGCATCCAGCCCCGGCAGACGGAGGTTCACCCACGGCGACGACAACGCGGTTGCCAGCAGCCTTTAAATCAATAGCCGTTCTGGCCAGCGCAACTAACTCAGACTGCACTACCCCGCCGTCGAGATCAAAGAGAGTATTTTCAGACTGCGATACCAAACGCAGCCCGCATGAAGTTTTCGTCACACGCCTAGACACATAGCCTCCCACGCTTTGGGACAGGCAATTAATAGCCGCGCCCCAACACGCAATATTTTCTAAGAGTTCTCGTCAGCGGCCAAAAGATACATTTGAGCGGCTACTTGAAGCTTGAATTTGTCATCAGGGTTATCGAGCGAAATACCCAACATCATCTCAATACGCTCTACCCTGTAGCGCAACGTACTAATATGGATATCCAGTGCCTTGGAGGTATTCAATAACTGGAAGCCTTCCTTGGCCAAGGTAAGAGCCGTTTCGATGAGCGTGTTGCCACGCTTGGGATTGCCCAGCGGTTCAATCATTTTCTCTACCAGCAAGCGTCGAGCATCCGCATCGCCCATCAGCGCCCGGGGAAATAGAACCTCATCAAAATCATGCAACTTACCTGGCTTGAGCAAAGGCAGAAGCGCAGATACATCCTCTGCGCCATGAGCCATACCGGTCACTCCTTGATGAGTCCGACTGACCGCCATTGCACAGCCCTCGGTGCGCACAGCCCGCCATACCGCGTCCGGCGCAATTTCCGACGGCAACAAGAAGCTCACCTGGTTCAGAGACACGGACATGAGCGGCGCCACACCCAGGCTCTGCATTGCTTGCGAGATTCGATCCGCAGTTCTTGAACGCCGAGTGAAACCCTCGATAGAAAGCGGAATCGGCTCATTCAAGAGCACCAGGCAAACCCTGTAGTTTCTATTTTCACTCCAACCCGAAGCTTGAGCTCGCTCGATAGCGCTAGGCGTGGCCGAAAATTTTCCCTCCAACAAACCCGCTACAAATGCGTAACCCAAGCGAGTTTCTTGATCAGACAGCTCTCGCTGATAGGTCAGGTGGAGAGCTGCAATAACCGCAGCATGCTCCAAGGCTCGGGAGTCTAGCTCTTCAAACTCGCGCTCATCACTTCCCAGCCATACGATTCCAATGACCTCGTTCCTTAAACGGATGGCTCCACCCAACCTGGGCTTGGTCACCCACTCCGAAACCACTTTAGGGACATTGGACTCGAAAAAAGCAGTGAGAGGCTCCAGCTCGGTGAGTTTTTTAACCAGCAGTCGTTCGCAAGCTTCATCTGCGCTGGGGTCGGACGCCCCCAATATCGTCCCGTCCACGGAAACGACGGTAGCTGATTTGTCGAGTGCCGCTTTCAAAGCCTTAGCCAGCCCCTCCAGGTTTTTCCCCTCCAGCGCAGCTTCCGTCAATGTGCGATGGATGTGGTCAGAGCGGCGAATCGTCTCGGCCTGGATATTGATGATCCGTGCCAACACATCGTGCATGATGTCGCTGAACGGAATTTCCCAAGGCAATTCAAGCAGAGGCAGATTGCAGAGGTTGGCTTCTTCGATTGCCGCTTCAGTGAAGTGCTCCCGAAAATGAGGAACTGCCAAAACGACTCCTGCCAAGCCGATCTCACTGAGGCGACGCACCATGCTTCGGCTTTCATCGTCATCCACCGGCCAGTTGTAACCGGTGGTCAACAGCAGCTCGCCTGGTTTCAACCAATTGGTGATCTCAGGGTGATCGACGATATGAACCCACGTTATTTCGCGATCCATGGCATTTGCCCCTGCAACAACAGAGGCTTCGCGCAAGACAGTGTTTTCAATCGCAGTATCGAGCTTCATGACCAACCTACTCCACTCCATAAGTACCTACACGCTGGCATCCACTGACTGCCAGGACACAGGCCCCTGCAGCCGAATGCATGAGAATGCCGTGCCTGGCACGACTAGCCCAGAATTTTCGCGAGATACTCAGCCAAGTGCATGGCCTCTCGACCACTCACGTTTCGGATCTGACCCCGGCAGCTGAATCCATCGGCGACCACCGGAGTTTCCTGTGGGATTTTGTCGATATGGGGCTTGAATTCTTTTTCACCGATGATCTTGGCTATCGGAGCCGTTTTGCTGTGGTAGGCGTACGCTCCAGCAACACCACAGCAACCGGAATTGATCACCTGGCCTTTACCACCGAGCTTCTCCAGGACGCCTTGCTCGCCTTCCATGCCCCCACAAGACTTCTGATGGCAATGACTATGAATGCGGACATCTTCATCAATCAGGGGTAATTGCAAGCCACGACTCTTGATGAACTCACTAAGGGTCATGATCGACTCCTCGAGTTGCTTGGCACGCGGGTCTGCTGGGAACAAACTGGGCATTTCGTCTCGGAATACCGAAAGACAGCTTGGTTCCAGAACAATGACAGGCATGCGCTCCTCCAACACCGGCTCCAACTGAGTGAGGATCTGCTCCAGATTAGCCTTCGCCTGATCAATCATCCCTACATCGTAGTAAGGCCGGCCACAGCACACATGACGCTTCATCAGCTTCACATTGAAGCCGAGCGTTTCCAGGACAGTCACACCCGCCTCCAACACCTTGGGCGTGAACCCATTGTTGAAGCTATCTACCCACAACAGCACTTCAGTGCCTGTGCGCTGGCCCTGGTTTTTCAGGATACGCTTGGCTGTGACACCACTGCGAAAGCTCTTCGCCGCGATCTTGGGAAATTTGGCGTGGCGCGCCAGGCCGAAATATGAACCTGCTGTGCGCACCAGCGGGTTTCCCATCGCGTAATTGAGTACAGGTGAAAACTTGGTGGCATGGGGCAGCCATTCACCAATTCGGCCAATCATCGCATCCATGACCGGGCGACGCTTCTCGCTGTAGTAACGATTGAGGAATTCGGTTTTATATCGCGCGATGTTCACATTGGTAGGGCAGTCGGTCTTGCAGCCTTTACAGCTCAAGCACAAATCAAGCGAGTCTTTGACCTCTTCGTTCTGCCAGCCATCCTCAATCACCTCGCCCTTGAGTAACTCGAAGAACAGGCGCGCACGACCCCGCGTGGAGTATTTTTCGTCGCGTGTAGCCCTGAAACTCGGGCACATGGTTCCACCTTCCAGGGAGCGGCACTTACCCATTCCAATGCAGCGCTCGGATTCACGAGCCAGGCCTTTGTCGCCGAGACGAGGGTCGTATGTGAACTGGCTGGGGATTTCTCGACGCTTGTAATCTGGACCCAAGCGAAGGTTGGCATCGACAGGCATTGCATGGATCAGCTTGCCTGGGTTCATTTTGTTGAACGGATCCCAGATAGCCTTGAACTCGGCAAAGGCATTCATTATCTCGGCGGAGTACATGATGCGCAGGTACTCACCCTTTGCCTGGCCGTCGCCGTGCTCGCCGGACAAAGAGCCGCCGTAACGGACAACCAAGTGTGCAGCCTCGTCGAGGAACGCCCGCCAGTTGTCCAGGCCATCTTGAGACTTCAAATCGAAGGTGATCCGAGAGTGGATGCAACCATCGCCGAAGTGGCCATAGAGATTCGTTTTGTAGCCATAGTTGCTGACTAGGCTCTTGAACTCGCGCAGGTACTTCCCCAGGTGCTCTGGCTCGACCGCCGCATCTTCCCAGCCCACGACAGGATCAGGTTCGTTGGGGTCCAACCCCAGGGAAGTGGCCGAAGCCCCGGTCTCACGAATTGTCCAAATCCGGTTCATCAAGCCGGCATCCGTAACCAGCCGGACGCTTGGACGCCCTGGCAGCTCTGGCGCTATATCGACGGCTTTCTGAGCGAAAGCGATCGCATCTTCGGTTGAGAGCGCGCCGAACTCAATCATCAACCAGGCATTGCCGGCAGGCAGCTCCGCAATGTCAGCGAGCTTCATACCGCGCTCTTTGAGTCCCTCGATAATGCCGTCGTCCAGCCCCTCCATGGCGATAGGGTTGAGCGGTAGCAACTGAGGGACCGAATCGGCGGCGTAGTAGATCTCCTCGTAACCCAATACCAAAAGGACACGATGAGTTGGATTCTTCACCAGGAGGGTCTCGGCCTGGAGCACTGTCACGCAGGTTCCCTCCACACCTACCAGTGCTCGAGCAATGTTGAAGCCATTCTCCGGCAACAACTGATCCAGGTTATAACCCGAGACTCGACGCTTCAGCTTGGGGAAGCCTTGACGAATTTGCTCCTCGTTCTTATCTACCAACGCTTTCAAGGAACGAACGATTTCGGCGCGACGACCACCGGCGTTGATATGCTCCTGATACGCGGCCTCATCGGTCGGCCCGACCCAAAAACGCTCGCCGTCGTAGGTGAGAATTTCCAGCCGCTCCACGTTCTCTACCGTCTTGCCGGCCATTACCGAGTGAGCGCCGCAAGAGTTGTTCCCAATCATGCCGCCAAGGGTGCAACGGCTATGAGTCGCCGGATCAGGGCCGAAGGTCAAGCCCACCTTTGCAGCTTCGCCTTTGAGCTGATCGCAAATGACGCCTGGCTCAACCCTGGCCAGGCGTCGGCCCGGATCGATCTCGTGAATTGCATTGAGATATTTAGACGCATCAATGACCACCGCAGCGTTGACGGCTTGGCCACACATCGAAGTACCAGCACCACGCGGAAGAATCGGAATCCCGGAATCCCTGCACACTCGCACCGTGGCGATGATGTCGTCGATGCTTCTAGGGATCACGATACCGATTGGCAGTTGACGGTAGTTCGATGCCTCAGAGGCGTAGATCGCACGAGTCGCTGCGTCGAACCTCACCTCCGCCGAGGTCTCAGCCTCCAGTTTGGAGCGCAGACTCATGAGGACATTGAGGTCGAACGGGATAGGATTATTTTTTGTCATTTGGAAAAGCCTGGTCTCGATCAGCAGCACGGGAACACAACGTGAAGCCCTACGCGGAAGACCGGAGGTAGAGCGACGGAGGTTAGGTACTGTAAGCCGAGAAAGCGCGCAGCTCTACCAACTCAAAGAAGGATAAAAGCATTATTTTGTCCTGCTCAAAATAGGAATTAAGCAAAGACAAAAATTGAGATGAGATCGCCCAATACACCGCGAGAACGCCGGGTATCGCATAAGCGACCCCGGCGCTTCATCGATCAGCGACGACCAGGCTGCCGATAACCGAGCATTACACCGAGAAAACTGAACGCTGCCGCGATCATCACATAGAAAGCTGGAGCAGTAACCGAGCCGGTAACACTGATAAGCCAAGTGAGGATCAACGAGGCAAACCCACCAAAAGTCATCACTGCAAGGTTGTAGGCCAAGGACAGGCCCGTCGACAGCACCTTGGTGGGAAAGGTCTCTGAAAGCGCAGCGAGTATCGGGCCAGTGTAAACCGCGATCAGGAAACCAAACACAGCCTGGAAGATGCAGAGTGTGTAAAGCGAGGGCGAACTGGCGATCATATTGAACATCGGCCAAGCCACAAGAAGTATCACCGCCGAGGCTCCAGCCAGCAGGTACTTGCGACCAACCTTGTCAGAAATGTAACCCGTGATTGGAGAGCAGAACGCAATTACGCCACCGCCCACCATAGCGGCAATGAAGGATGCAGACTGAGGAAGCTTCAGCACCTTCACAGAGTAGGTTGGCATATAAAACAGAATGACATAGATGCACACCGTCCAAAGTACGATCATGGCGAAGCTGGCGACCGCCTGCCGTGGATACTCGCGAAGAACGTCTCGCAGCGGCGTCTCGGTCAGCTCGCAAGACTCTTCAAACACCGGTGACTCATGCAGGTTGCGGCGAATGAAGAATCCGATAGGGCCAATCAGGATGCCGAACAGGAATGGAATTCGCCAACCCCAGCTCTCGACCTCCTCCGGGCTCAAGCCGAGTGTAATGCCGGTACCGAAACAAGCACCGAGCAGAACTGCAAAGCCAATACTCGTCTGGATCCAGCTTGAGTAATAAGCCTTCTTCCCTTCAGGTGCTTGTTCAGTCAGATAAGCCGTGGCGGCACCCATCTCACCCCCCGCAGAGATACCCTGGAGAAGTCGCGCAAATACGATGATACATGGAGCGAGCATACCTGCCTGCTCATAGGTCGGCGCCAAACCAATCAGGGCCGTACCAGCCCCCATCAAGATGATGGTCAGAGACAGCGCCCCCTTTCGGCCATAGCGATCAGAGTAGATGCCGATCAGCACACCGCCCACCGGCCGCACCAAAAAACCGACACCAAAGGTTGCCGCCGAAAGCATCAGCGATGTCAAGTCATCTCCGGTAGGGAAAAATAACTTACCGATGATAATGGCAAAGAAGCCATACACCATGAAGTCAAACCACTCGAATCCATTCCCTAGAACAGTGGCGATGATAGCTTTGCGCCGCATTGCGCTCGTATCCACCGCACGACCAACATCCAAACTAATTGCACTCATTTTCAGATTCCCTCGAGCCTTCTGTGAAAGCCGCGCCTTTTGTCGTTGTTGTAGGGTTCGTCAATTGAGCGCCTGGGAACGTCGCGCTTCTACCACACAAAAATAGGAATTTGAGGCAAATAAATCCTATTTCGAGCACTTCAACCTATTCCGAGTCGGAATTTAACCGTCTCGCTTCGACTCCAGACACTAAGAAATGCAAGAGCTGCAGGGATAGGATGGGTGTAAGGGCAAACCCTCCAGCCGTACATCCAAGCCGCGCCACCAGATGGCTGAGATAGGCCCTGTAGAGCCTGAGCAAAGGTCACAAAGACCACCCGATTCAGGCCGACTTTCTTACTGCCCATCTGCCTAGGGTGCTGTGGTAACCCCGCACCCCTGAGTGGCTCGACATCAGCGTCTAAAATGCTGTGAGCCCCTGCTCAACTCCAACAGGCCCGCCACACAGTCGTCGCTGGTCGGTAAATAAAACAATAGGAGGCTATGTGAAGACGAGCCCTGCTACGTCAATTGAGGTAGGCGAAGAAATGGTCGCCGGCTTCGCCAAGAAAGGCCTTGGCCAAGTCAAACCCGCCACCAGCAACGAGCGAGGCAATGGGCCCTACTCCCGCCTGGTGCTTCGAGGCATCACGGTCATTGATGGTACCGGTGCCCCACCTTGGGGGCCTGCCGATATCGTTATCGAAAATGGCCTCATCACCGAAATCGCAGCGGTTGGCGTCCCCGGGCTGCCGATAAACCCCGCCCGTCGCCCCGCAGAAGGCGTTCGCGAGATCGACTGCCATGGCAAGTTCGCTACGCCAGGTTTCATTGATTGTCACGCTCACGTCGGCACACCCTTTCACGCAGAAAGCGGTGAGATGCTTTCAGCCGATTACGTATACAAGCTCTGGCTGGCCCATGGCGTCACCTCCGTGCGAGAGGCCGGCTGCATGAACGGGCTCGCCTGGACATGTGAGCAGCAACGTGCGTCAGCTGATCACACCATCGGGGCGCCCAATCTCTACCCGTACGTCTACTTCCCTGCTGTGAATGATTACCTGAAGGTGATCTACAGCCCAGAGCAAGGACGTGAGTGGTTGCGCCAGGTGCGCGAGAAAGGCGCCTGTGGTGTTAAGTTCTTTGGCTCTCCACCCGCCATTATGGAAGCAGCTTTGGACGAGTGCCGAAACCTCGGGCTCAAAACCTGCTGCCACCATGCCCAGCTTTCAGTCGGCCGCATGAACGCGCTCAAGACAGCGAAGTGGGGACTGACCAGCACAGAGCATTCCTACGGCCTCCCCGAAGCGCTGATGGAAGGAAGTACCCTTCAGTTCATTGATGACGACTACAACTACAACGACGAGTACATCCGCTTCGCCGCCGCCGGCAGAACATTCCTGCAGGCAACAAAACCAGGTAGCCAGAAGTGGAATGAGGTGCTCGAAGCATTCCTTGAGGTGGGCCACACCTTTGTTCCGACGATGAATGTCTACGACAGTAACCGTGACGTAATGCGAGCTCGTCGCGCTGACTGGCATCAGGAGTACACCGACAGCACCTCCTGGAACTACTTCCAGCCTCAACGAGGTGGGCACGGCGCCTACTTCTTTCGCTGGTCAACCAAGAATGAACTGGAGTGGAAGGAAAGCTTCAGGATCTGGATGCAGTTCTTGAATGAGTACAAAAACCGAGGGGGCCGGGTGTGCCCAGGCAGCGATTCCGGATTCATGTTCCAGGTCTATGGCTTCGGCTTTGTACGTGAGCTTGAGCTTCTACAAGAGGCGGGATTCACGCCACAGGAGGTGCTGCGTGCTGCCACCCTGCAAGGGGCCGAACTACTGGGTATTGAGCACAAGACTGGCACCCTGGAGGTCGGAAAAGAGGCCGACATCCTCATTCATAACCAGAACCCCTTGTCGGACTTCAAGCTGCTTTACGGGACTGGCGCCGTGCGACTCAACGATGACACCAACGTAGCCGAACGTAAGCGCTGCCTTGATTACACCCTCAAGGGCGGCGTCATTTTTGATACCGGGGAACTGCTCGCCGATGTCCGCGAGATGGTTGACGAAACCTGGAACGGCGAACATAAGCCAACCTTGTAGGAGGCGGATATGATTTCTCCTGCAAAGGGTATCGATTTCTTCATCTTGACCGGCCCGCTGGGCAGCGGCAAAACCACCCTGCTGGAACAGCTTCTCTACACCGTAGAAGACAGCACCGGCACAGCGGTAATCGTCAACGAAGCCGGTGCCGTCAACATCGACGGCGCGGTACTCGTCGATTCGACCAATGGGCTGGTCATCGAAACACTCAGCAATGGGTGCGTTTGCTGCAGCCTTAACAATGACTTGGTCACCACGGTGCAACATCTAGTCGAATCCAGGGCACGGATGGATTTACCGCCATTTGAACGAATCATCCTGGAGTGCAGCGGGCTGTCCATGCCCGGTGAAGTGGTGCGCTCCCTGGCTGGCTTAGCCGACCTACAGATGGCCGTTTCGATCATCTGCACCTACGACTGCACGAGACCTTCCTTACTAAGCACCCAGTTCGATGCAGCAGCCGCTCAACTTAGTGCAGCTCAAACTGTAGTGCTCACCAAGATTGATTCAGCGTCACAGCAGGAACTGTGCACTGCAATGGCAACAGCGGAGCGAATCAACCCGTTCGCAACCATTGTCGAAGAAATATCGCAAGCCAAGAGGAGCCATCGCGCTTTTCTGAACGCGACCCCACGCCCCCTTGATCATACCCTCCCCCAACGCAAGCTCGTTCAAGCCACCGCTCACCCACGCATACACGTATACCAGGCTCAGCTAAATGAGCCAGACCCGGGCGATGCCATCGACTGGCTTGAAAACGTCACCGGCTGTCTCGGCGAAAAACTGCTCAGAAGCAAAGCACTGATCTGTACACCAGAGAGGGATTTTCTGATGCAGACAGTCGGCACAGCGTTTTCCGCGCCACGGCTACTTCGTACAAAGTCTGGAGGTCGATCGGTGGCCATCTTCATCACCCAGGACTGCGAGTTACATGAGCTGACAAGGATTCCGTCGAGCCTTTCTATAGAGTGGGAGCAGGAAGCCAACTGAGCGATGAAGATCAGGCCAATTCAACGCCCCTCCTACGCTTTATCTGGCCTCATTCCACTTGTCTCAAACGCTCGCTGTCTCTTACTGCAATTGAATCACTGCGAGATTAAAGGGTCATCTGCTAGCAAGGTTGATTTCGCCGTGACTTTGCAGGGTCGAAGTCCGAGTTCAAGGCGGCTGGAATGGGGCATATAACGCTCTTAGTCAGCCATGCTTCAGGCGAGAATGGCCCCAGAGCGAAAATGGCGTTAGCATTCCGCCTTACTCGGCTTAAACAGCCTGTTTTTTCAGATCAGGGTCGCAACGTGGAAAAGCTAAAACGCCTCCAAAGTGGAATCGAAGGGCTCGATGCTCTGCTCAAGGGAGGGCTGGTCGCAGGCGCTTCATACATAATCCAAGGGCGCCCGGGATCTGGAAAAACGATCCTCGCCAACCAACTTGGGTTCCATCATGCGAGCAATGGAGGCCGGGTTCTGGTCGCCACGCTACTGGCCGAGTCACATGACCGCCTGTTTCAGTTTCTTTCTACGCTAAGCTTTTTCGACTCGTCCAAAGTCGGCGCCGAAATTCAATTTGTCAGTGCTTTTGACACCCTGGAAAACGAAGGCCTGGATGAAGTAGTAAAGCTGCTTCGGCGCGAGATAAGTCGCCAAAAAGCCACCGTGATGGTAGTTGACGGCTTGCTCAATGCGCGCTCAAAAGCCGATTCGCACATCGACACCAAGAAATTCATTTCAGAGTTGCAAGGGCATGCGGCTTTCGCCGGTTGCACCGTCCTGTTTCTTACCAGTTCGCGACTCGATGACGGCAGCCCTGAGCACACGATGGTAGACGGCGTGATTGAGATGGGTGAAGAGCTATATGGCACTCGCTCGGTGCGCCGTATTCAACTGCGTAAAACTCGCGGCAGCGGGGCAATGACAGGCCTTCATGAATGTGAGATCACCGACAACGGATTGGTGGTTTACCCTCGACTCGAAAGTCTTTACAGCCACCCGTCCGCCCCAGACAGCGCCGACATGACGCGCATTGCCAGTGGCATTGACTCACTGGACGACATATTGGGCGGAGGCCTTTACAGTTCCAGTGTGACTCTGGTCATTGGCCCATCAGGAATTGGCAAAACCACGCTGGGCCTCAAATTCCTGGCCGAATCGACGGTGGAGGCTCCGGGGCTGCATTTTGGTTTCTACGAGAGCCCACAGCGGTTGCGGCTTAAAGGCCAATCACTGGGTATCGATATCAAAGGTATGGAAGACAGTGGTGCCCTGAATATTGCCTGGCAGCCGACTACCGAAGGCCTGCTGGATGGCCTGGGGGCACGATTGCTGAGTATCGTTGAAGATAAGGGCATCAAGCGCCTGTTCATCGATAGCCTCAGCGGTATGACACGGGTCTCGACAAATCCCGCGCGTATTACTGACTTCTTCAGTGCGCTGATGAACGAGTTGCGATCCAGGGGCGTTACGGTATTTGCGTCCTGGGAAATGCGCGATCTTTTTGGCTCAGAGGTCAGTGCACCGAACTCTGACCTGTCCAGCATCGTCGACAATCTGATGCTGATGCGGTTCTCTGAGAATCACTCTGAACTAAGCCGGACGCTATCCATTCTTAAAGTAAGAGACAGCTCTTACGATCCCTCTCGATTTGAGGTCGTCATCCGTGATCATGATGTTTTCCTGAAAAAGGCTTTAAGACATGAACCCTCAGTCCCCACTGATTCATGCCCCGGTTCAACTTTTTAAGCTTTTGAGCAGGTTGTATTAACATGACCACCATCCTGGTCGTCGACGACGAGTATTTGATCGCTGATATTCTCTGCTTCGCGCTGGAGGATGAGGGGTTCATGGTGGTGACCGCCAGCAATGGTCAAAAAGGCCTCGAGGTGCTCAATAGAGAACAGCCAGCCCTGATCATTACCGACTTTATGATGCCGGTCATGGATGGCCTGGAATTCGCCACAGCTGTCCGAGCCCTCCCGTCCGCTGGCCATTTGCCGATTATCTTGATGAGCGGTGCTCAGGCACATATCGGTATGCAGAGATCAGATTTGTTTGATGCTGTATTGGCCAAGCCATTTAATATCGACTTGATCATCGCCGAGGTTCGAAAGCTCCTGGCGAACAGGCCATGATGGTGTAGATGATCAATCACAGCTGACAACTCCGGATACAACCCAGTGCAGCCGCTAGAGGACTCCACGATGCGGCTGCCGACGCGGCGAGCCAGCGAGATCAGCAGCGTGGATGCCTGCCTGAATCGCCTCCCTCCCCTCTCCTGCTGGGAAGCCCTGGAGAGTCAGAGGGAAGGTTTCGGAAAAGCTATTGACGGCCTCCTCCTGGCTTAGCGCCGCAGGAGACGGTCAAGCACCAGCAGTGCTACTGCACCGATTGCCAGGGCGGCAACAGGCTTCTCTTTAACGAACGTCGATACGCTGTCCAGTGCGTCGCCGTATGTCTGGGTCAGCTGACCTGCCGCTTGGCGTCCGGCGCCTTCGGCTTCCAGCTTCGAATCACCGAACAGTTTTCCCACGGCGCTTTGTGCCTTGCCAGTCAGCTTTTCTGCAACACCTTCTACCTGTTCACTTTTCATGATTCATAAACCTTCGTGTCAGTGGAAACTCAAATTAAGCCAACTGCTCTGGCGACCAGAGGAATAGGCGTCTTATCGGGACAGAAAAGTTGACCGGTGGGGATGAGCGGGAGTTCCACTTTTTATGACCACCGCTGGTCATTGACGCCCACAAAAAAAGAGGCGCTGCGAAAAGCACCTCTCTCCTTAGGCTTAGTCGTTAGACGCTGAGTCAGACAACGCGAGGGTTTTGCGCAGCAAACTCCAGGCGAAAGCTCGTTCCTGATGAGCGGCTGTCTACGGTCACCCGGCCGCCATGTAACTGCATGATTGAATGCACGATGGCTAACCCAAGGCCCCCGGAATCATCCGGCTGATTGCGTGACGGGTCGCACCGGTAGAAGCGCTCGAAAAGTCGCGGCAGGTGCTCCGCGGCAATGGGCGGGCCTTGGTTGTGTACAGAAACTTCAATTCCACCCTCGCGCACCACGCTGCGGATAATCACCTCCGCCGTGGGAGAACCGTAGCGCAGGGCGTTGGCCATCAGGTTAGCCAATGCTCGACGGAGCAAGGCCGGATCGGCACGCAACTCGCCATGGGCCTGATTAATCAGGGTGACGTCGCGTTCTTGAGCCACGCCTTCGAAATATTCACACAGTTGCTCGACCAGTTCATGCAGGTTGATGAGTTCGTCATGCACGGACGCTTGCGGCTGCTCGGTCCGTGCGAGGAACAGCATACTGTCGATCATCCGCGCCAGACGCTCATATTCTTCCTGGTTCGACACCAGCAGGTTCTGATAGTCCTCGATGGAGCGGCTGTGCCTCAAGCTTTGCTGGGTATGCCCCATCAGGTTGCTCAGTGGCGTACGCATCTCGTGGGCGAGGTCTTCCGAGAACCGTGATAGCTGGGCGAACCCGTCTTCAAGACGTGCAAGCATTTGATTGAGCGCATGGCTGAGCACTTGCAGCTCACTCAGCTCGTTGAACTCGTCCAGCCGCAGATGCAGATGCTGCACATCAATCGCGGCGGCGCGCTGAGCCAGCCTGCGCACAGGCTGCAAGCCTCGTCGACTGACCCACCCGCCGAGCACAAAAGCCAGCAGCGCGCCGACTGACAGGGCGAGCCAGAGCTTGAGACGGTACGCCGCCAGCATCTGCTCGCGCTCACTCAACAACTTGCCGGCAATCAGCGTCAAGCCGCGACCACCCTGCATGACATGCTGCCAGGCAAGCCGCACTGACACCGAAGAGTCGCCGTCACCGAGCTGAGCCTGGGCTGCAGCCGGTAACGTGGGCAAGCGCATGCTGACGGGGTTGATTTCGATCAGTACCTGGCCGGTGTCATCGAGAATCCACAGCAGGTTGTCGCGATTGCCCAGCATGTTTTCGTAGAGCTTGGGCCGATTTCTGAGTTGCTCGACGCTGACACTGTCGTTGATCAGCGCTTGCATGCGCTCCAGGCGCCCGAGCAGCGCCTGGTCATCGCGCCACGCGATCTCCCGCTGTAGCGACTGATAAAGATAAAACCCGATGGAGCCCAGCAGCAACGCGCTGACCAACGCGAACATGGTCGCCAGGCGCAAGCTCAGGGTACGCGGAAACAGTTTCAGGATTGCACCTCAAGCATGTAGCCGATGCCCCGCACGGTGTGTATCAACTTGAGCGGGTAAGGATCGTCAACCTTGGCGCGCAGTCGCCGAATGGCGACATCGACCACATTGGTATCGCTGTCAAAGTTCATCTGCCAGATCTGCGAAGCAATCGAGGAGCGAGATAGCACCTCGCCTTCCCGACTGACCAGCAGGTGCAACAAGGCAAACTCCTTGTTGGTCAGGGTCAGCCGTTCACCCTGGCGCGTGACCTTGCGGCGCAACAGGTCCAGGCTGAGGTCTGCAACCAGGAACTGCTCGACTTCACGGGGCGGCCCCCTGCGCAGCAGCGTACGTACGCGCGCCAACAACTCGGCGTAGGAAAAAGGTTTGACCAGGTAATCATCGGCGCCTGACTCGAGCCCTTTGACCCGATCCTCCACAGAATCCCTGGCGGTCAGGAAAAGCACCGGGGTTTGCCACTTGCGCCGAATGATCTGGAGCAGTTGCCAGCCGTCCAGGCGCGGCAGCATGACGTCCAGAATGATCAAGTCGAACTCACTTTCCTGCGCCAGATACTGGCCCTCCAGGCCATCCAGGGCGACTTCTACCACGTAGCCCGATTCAGTCAGGGCTTTGTGCAGGTAATCCGCGGTTTTCGCTTCATCTTCAACAACCAGGATACGCATCTTTTCCTCCAGAACTGGAGCATAGGCTAGCGCGCCTGAGCGTTTTGGCACATTACATCTTGGTAATCATCAGGCAATCATTCTGACGGCCCGCACGCGTCATCCTGCCTGACTACGACTCAGCCAGACCAAACAAAGGAAAAAGCATGCGGACAAGCCTATCGAACTTATTGCTGATGCCACTCGCAATGAGCTCTGCGCTCGCGGTTGCATCTGCGGATCAGGTTGTACAGCGCAACGACGTTTCACTGGCAATCGCCAATGATTTGCTGAATGCCGCGCTGGCAGCGTGTCATGCCGATGGTCGTACAGGTGTTGCGGCAATTGTCGACCGAGGAGGCAATTTAGTCGCCCTGCAGCGTGACGATAACGTTGGCCCACACAATACATTGGCAGCCCAACGCAAGGCCTATACCGCCCTATCGACCAAGACCCCGACACGGCTATTGGCAGAGCGTGCCCGCAGCACCCCCGATGCGGAAAACCTCAACACCCTGCATGAGCTATTGCTGCTAGGCGGCGGAGTGCCATTGCTGTTTGAAGGGCAAGTCATTGGCGCCATAGGCGTGGCCGGCGCCGGTGGTGCAGCAACCGATGAAGGTTGCGCATCAGCCGCTATCAACAAAATTCTACCTACCGTCAAAAACTAAGGACATCCTCATGACTGGATTAAAATCGTTGTTCGCTGGCGTTGTATTGAGTGTCGCCTCTTCGCTGGCATTCGCGGCAGGAAACCCGCTCAGCGTGCATGTACTCAACCTGCAAGATGGTCTGCCCTCCCCGGGCGTCAATGTCACGCTGGAAAAACAGGATGGCAACAACTGGAGCCTGCTCAACAGCGCTGCGACCAACGAGCAAGGACGTATTCCCGGCCTGTACCCGGAAGGTAAGACCCTGGAGAAAGGCACCTACCGTGTCACCTTCAAAACCGGTGAGTGGTTCAAGGCTCACAAGGTCTCGAGTTTCTTCCCCGAAGTACCGGTCATTTTTGAAGTAGACGGTACCCTTGCGCACTACCACATCCCGTTACTGCTCAGTCCCTATGGTTTCTCGACCTACAGAGGCAATTGAGCGTCGCCCCAACACCGAGACAAGGCCGCCCTCACCTGATGGGCGGCATTTGTGCCTGACACCGATTCGATCAAAAGAGTCGTTGGGAAAATGCAGCGACATCTAAATGCCCGCGTACATCAGATGTTGAACGCTCTAGGGGTATCAATAGGTGTGGGATTGGCCAATAGAACTGGAAAGGACAGCAACGCCACTAAGCTGCACGCTGAATAAGTTTGGAGCCATGGTATGAGTTGTGTTCCTCCCGGCAATAGCGCTTCGATAGCGCCGCTGATGATTTGCAACACTAACGACCCGATTCATGCTGCTGTGGCCCGCGGCGATAGCAAGCAGGTGTTGCAAGCGCGCATCGAAGGCATGCGCGCCGACGTGCTGGATAGCGAACGTCGCTCGCCTATCGATGTGCTGGAGAGCATGCGTGACCTGGACAAGCGCAGCCTCTCCCGCATGCGCATTGCCTTGTTGCAATCCTTAAACCCTACTGCACCTCTGGGCTACATCAAGCCCGAAGCCCTGCATGGTTCCCCCTGGGGCCTGGAAATACTGGCCTCTGGCTCGCTCAAGGGCGGTGTCAATGATGCCAAGGGGGGCTCACAGTCGTTGAATGGTCGGGTATTTTTCTCTGATCGAACGCCTGAAAGTGCCACGGATGCCACGACCCGTAAAAATCTGCGCACCAAGGCCCGTACCTACTCACGAGGTCTCGGGATTGTGCCCTCTAACGCGTCATCCCGCGCCCAGCAACACCGTTTGACCCAGATCCTCACACACTCAACGGATCGAGGTTCGCCACTTTCGCTGACTTACAAGCCGGTGACGCTCGCTATAAAAGATCCCCAGGCTATTGATGCTGAGGGTAGCGCGTGGCTGCAGAACTTTCTGCATGATGCCTATATCGTTTCCGGTGCTGCCAGCAAGCTGCTCACCGCGCCCCCTGAGCACAGCGTCAACGCGGTGAAACTTCCTCGCAGCTTAACGTTTAAGTTCGAAAACGCCCCCGACCGTGTGCTCGAAGGTAAAGCGCTGGAGGTCCTGTATACGCAGTGGGCTTGCAAACTACGCGAGGCGTTGGAGCAGGGTAAAGCGCCTTATTTGAGCCTGCTCAATAAAGGCACGGTAATACCGGTAGTGTTTGGTTTTGAAAAACTCAGGAATCTTTCCTCCCACCCTATTCATGACCACTCGGGCAACGCCACCAAGCTCTATTCATACCAAAATCAGAATCACCCACTGTCGGGTGGTGCAAACGGCGGCAAACTTAAGGAAATAGAAGTGCGCAGCCTGGCAGATCTGGCCACTTTACTGCTCGGATGCGAAGTTAAAAGTACTCAACTACCAGAAGAGGTGCTGGTCCGGATCAAGGGTAAGAGGGAAGACAAAGCCGTGTACCTGACGCCTGCCCAGCTCAGCCAGTTTCGGCAGAGAGTCTTGGCTGAGGCTGCCCTCCATGTCCCCCAAGGCTCAAGCCTGGCTCTGGCGTCCATGAGTCACTTGCAGCAGATCAATGCGATCGTGCGTAGCGAAAATCTCCAAAATCATTGGGTATGAGAGCGATAGAGATATCCAGCGTGAAGACACGCGCCTTATGCCAGGCGGCTGGGTGACAACCACCCTCCTCCCTTGCCAATTCCCGGCTTTTTAACCATCCGTAGAACGCGTCAGTGCCTCCCAGTGGCTAATATCGCGCAGGGATTGCTCAAGTTTTTCGCGCACGTATCCCAGCGCGTCACTGCCCAGCAGCAGGTGGGCCGGTGGATTGTCGCTGGCGATCAACTGCAGCATGGCGTGCGCAGCCTTCTGCGGGTCGCCCAGTTGGTGGCCGCTCTTGGCTTCACGCGCCTGGCGCACCGGATCAAAGCTGGCGTCGTAGTCGGCAATGCTGCGCGGCGTACGCTGCATGGAGCGGCCGGCCCAATCGGTGCGAAACGAGCCCGGCGCCACCGCGGTCACGAAGATATTGAACGGCTTGAGCTCCTTGCTCAGCGTGTCGGAGATGCCTTCGAGCGCGAATTTGCTGCCGCAGTAGTAGGCGATCCCCGGCATGGTGATGGTGCCGCCCATGGACGTGATGTTGATGATGTGTCCGCGGCGACGCTGGCGGAAATACGGCACAAAGGCCTTGGTCACGGCAACTGCGCCGAACACGTTGACGTCGAACTGGCGGCGCATGTCTTCCAGCGACGACTCTTCGAAAATCCCCTCGTGGCCGTACCCGGCGTTGTTCACCAGGACGTCCACCGGGCCGTAGCGGGTCTCCATCTCGGCGACGACGCTGTCGATCCGCGCAAAGTCGGTGACATCCAGAATCACCCCGTGGGCACGTTCGGCAGACAACGCCTCGAATGCTGCAAGGGCTGCCTCATTACGCACGGTACCGATCACACGGTGACCGGCCGCTAATGCCTCGGTCGCGAGGGCCTTGCCAAAGCCGCTGCTGATACCGGTGATGAACAGGGTTTTGTGAGTGCTCATGCATATGCCTCTCGGTTGATGAGTACTGATGGTAGTCAAGTCACCGCTGCCGACCTATGCCGGATCATCTGTGAGGCTTGCCTATTCCTATCAGCCCCGCGAGGAATGGATTGGCATTGCTGGCAGGCTGTGGAGATGCGCTGCACGTCCCCGCTGGAATGACGGCGCCTGATCTGTAGCGCCCCGCGGCTTGGCTGAACAATCATTGGTTGCAGGCCTACCCCTTTCTGCCGGCAAAATAGGGTAGAAATCTCCGGCCAACGATGGCCGGGACATGCCGCGCCGCCGGCCCCTTTGTCACAGCCAACAGGTACCTTATGCACACCTGCGTCACAATCATCGGGGCTGGCCTGGGCGGCCTCATCCTGGCGCGTGTCCTGCACGTCCACGGCATTGCCGCCACGGTCTATGAAGCCGAGCCGTCGGCAACCGCACGCGCACAAGGCGGGATGCTCGACATCCACGACTACAACGGCCAACTGGCTTTGCAGGCGGCGGGCCTGACGGATGAATTCCGCGCCCTTGTCCTGGAAGGTCGCGAGGCGACTCGAGTGCTTGATTGGGACGGCACCGTTCTGTTGGACCAACCCGACGACGGCACTGGTGGGCGTCCCGAGGTCCTGCGTGGCGAGCTGCGCAAGATGCTTCTCGATTCACTGCCTGCCGGTACCGTGCGCTGGGGCCACAAGGTCAATAGCGTGCGTGCCCTGGGCGCGGGCCGCCATGAGGTGACCTTCGCCGACGGCACTCACGTTGTCACCGACCTGCTGGTGGGGGCCGACGGTGCCTGGTCTAAAGTCCGCCCGCTGCTCAGCACCGCCGTCCCCGAGTACATGGGCCGCTCGTTCATTGAAACCTACCTGTATGACAGCGACACCCGCCACCCCGCCACCGCCCAGGCGGTAGGGGGCGGTGCGATGTTCGCCCTGCAACCCGCAAAAGGCATCCAGGCGCACCGTGAGGCGGGCTCCACGCTGCACACCTATGTCGCCATCACCGCACCCCAGGAATGGTTTGCCGCCATCGATTTTACTCACACGCCAACAGCGGCAGCACGGATCGCGCAGGTATTCACAGGCTGGTCCCCTGCCCTCACGGCACTGATTACCCACAGTGACACCGAACTGGTATGGCGCCCGCTCTTCACGCTGCCGGTTGAACACCACTGGAACCGAGTGCCGGGCGTGACGCTGGTGGGTGATGCCGCACACCTTGCAGCCCCGAATGGCGAAGGTGCCAACCTGGCCATGTACGATGGCGCCGAACTCGGCAAAGCCATCGCCTCACACCCCGATGACGTCGAAGCCGCGCTGCATGCGTACGAACAGGCGATGTTCCCGCGCAGCGCGCAAACGGCTGCAGAGTGCAATGAACTGCATGAGTTGCTGTTTGGTGACGACGCACCGCACAGCCTGGTGAGCATGTTCAACGGTGCAGGTACTTGAACACGGGACGCTTCAGTCCTATCAAACGCCTGCTGCTGGGCTCACGCTTGCACCGGTGAGTTCTTCAATCAACAAAACCATCGGCGCCGTGTACTCCACATCGGCCCGCGTCACGATTTCATAGGGCTCGCTGGTCGACTGAATGGTCAACGCCAGCTTGACCAACATGCCGTGGTCGAGTGCCATTTGCGCCACGTCGTTCGGCATGACGGCGACCAGGTTCGGGTCCTTGAGCAACAGCGACAAGGTCGTGAATGTCGATGAGGTCTCGATGGCGTACAGCGGGAAGCTCAACCCCACTTGGCGAAACTCGCGTTCCAATGTCAGGCGCATGGGCATATTGACCGGGAAGACTACCCAGTGGCTGTCCATGAGGTCGGCGAGTTGCAGCGTCTGCGCGCTGGCCAGTCGATGCCCCGGGTTGGCCACCACGACCAGCGGCTCCTGTGCGCGGAAACGGGTTTGGTAAGCCGTCGGGCGTGGGCTGACGCTCGTTCGACAGATCGCCACATCCAACCGCCCCTGATCCAGCAAGCTCAATAGCCGCGAGCTGGTGTCCTCGACAATCGCAATCGACAGCTCCGGCTGTTTATCGCGAAGGCGCGCCAGGCTCTCCACCAATGCCGGCACGGCTCCCATGATGGTGCCCACCGCCAGGCGTCCGCCGTGTCCCTTGAGAATGCCGACCATTTCCTCGCGAAGGTGCTCGAGGTCGGTGTGAATCAAACGCGCATAACGAATCACGCAGCGGCCAAGGTCGTTGGCTTCCAAACCTTTGCTCGTGCGTTCGAAGAGGCTTGAGCCGAAAATGGTTTCGATTTCCTGCAATGCCTTGGTGGCACCGGGTTGAGACAGCGCCATGATCTCCGATGCCTTGCGCACCGAGCCGTGCTCGTCGAGGGCAATCAAGAGGCGCAGTTGCTTGAGCCTCAGGCGAGATACGATGGATGAGAAGGACGGAAGCATGGGTATACCTGAAAGTTATCGCTCGGGTCGTAACTCTCATTAGGCAGCAACAGCCCGGAAATTTAAAGTGGCCCCAACGATAACAACAAGCTGAGGCTCCTCCATGCGATTAATCCAATTTGAAGACTCCACCGGCCAGCGTGGAGTCGGCGTCGTCGAAGGCGACGCGATTCAAGTCGTCAACGGTGCATCCAGCACCCGCACGCTTGCCCTCGCCGCGATTGCCAATGGTCGCAGCCTGCTCAAGGAAGTCGAGGCCAGGGGCACCACCCTCGGTCCTGAAGGTTATACCCAAGTGCTGGAAGCCCGCCGAGTCCTGCCGCCCCTCGACCATGAAGACCCCGCGCACTGCCTGATCAGCGGCACTGGCCTGACCCACCTGGGAAGCGCCTCCACCCGCGACCAGATGCACCAGCAAAAAGTCGACGACAAGGCCGCACTTACCGACACCGCCAGAATGTTCCAATGGGGCCTCGACGGCGGCCGTCCGGCGGCAGGAACAGTGGGCGCCCAGCCGGAATGGTTCTACAAGGGCGATGGTTCCATTGTGGTACGCCCGAACCAGGCCTTCCAGTCGCCGGACTTCGCCGAAGATGCGGGGGAAGAACCAGAGCTGACCGGCCTCTATGTGATCGGCGAAGACGGCAAGCCCTACCGCCTGGGCTTTGCCTTGGGCAACGAGTTCTCCGACCATGTCATGGAGCGTCGCAATTACCTCTACCTGGCACACTCCAAGCTGCGTAACTGCTCCTATGGGCCAGAGCTGCGCGTGGGCGAGTTACCCCGGCACCTGGCGGGGACCAGCCGGATCTGGCGCGACGGCACCGTGTTATGGGAGAAAGAGTTCCTGAGTGGCGAGGACAACATGTGCCACAGCCTGGAGAACCTTGAGTACCACCACTTCAAGTACGCCCAGTTCCTGCGTCCAGGTGACGTGCATGTGCACTTCTTCGGCACCGCCACCCTGTCGGTAGCCGATAACATCAAGACCCAGCCGGGCGACCGTTTCGAAGTCAGCATGCGTGAGTTCGGTGAACCGCTGTGCAACACCATCGAAGTGGTTGCACCCGCCTTCAGCACTGGAGAAGTACAGACGCTCTGACCGATGCGGCCCTTGATCGGGCCTCAAGCAAGGCTGCATTTCATAATAAACATAAGAGTGAGATGAAAATGACCACTGGCAATGCACAGGTCGTTACCGCTACGACAGCGAGTCCCGCCATCACCGCCCGCCCGACCACCGTACGTTGGAGGATTTTCCTGCTCCTGCTGCTGCTATCGGCCATCAACTACATCGACCGGGCTTCACTGTCGGTTGCACTGCCGCTGATTTCAGCTGATTTCAACATGACGCCGGCGCTTGAAGGGTTGATGCTGAGTGCATTCTTCTGGTCGTACGCGCTGATGCAGATCCCCGGCGGCATGCTGCTCGACCGTTTCCAGACGCGCAATATCGTCGGCATTGCCACGGTCGGCTGGGGCCTGTTCCAGGCCTTGGCGGGCGGCGCGCACAACTGGATCACGTTGCTCATCACCCGTATCGGCCTGGGTGTCGCGGAGTCGCCGATCATGCCGGCCGGCGCCAAGCTCAACGGTGCCTGGCTGACGCCCAATGAACGCGGGCGCGGCGCCACCCTGGTTGACGGCGGCGCGCCGCTGGGCACTGCACTGGGCGCAATCCTGATCGCAGGGCTGATCACCTGGTTTGATTCCTGGCGGATCGCATTCGTCATCGCGGGCGTCGGCACCATGGTCGTGGGCATATGGGCGTGGTGGTACATCAGGAACCATCCCAGTGAACACCCGAAAGTCAATGCTGCAGAGCTGGCCTACATCACCGATGCCAACGAAGCCGCGAAGAAAGCCACCGGTGGGCGCAAGGCGATCCTCAAGGACCTGCTCAAGAGTCGTTCGGTACTGGCCATGTTCGCGGGGTACGCGTGCTACAACAGTGTGTTCTACGGCCTGCTGACCTGGATGCCGAGCTACTTGCACAAAGCCCATAACCTCGACATCAAGGCCATGGGCGGCGCCACTTTCCTGATCTTCATATGCGGCTTCATCGGCGAACTGTTTGGTGGCTGGGTGTCGGATAAATGGAAGGCTGCCGGCGGCCAACCCAACACGGTCATGCGCAGCATGTTCGCAGGCTCCGCCGCAATTGCCGCGATCTGTATCCTCGCCGTGGCCTACAGCAGTGATGCCGTCGTGGTTATCTCGCTGCTCTGTGTCGCGCTGTTTTTCATTCGCTGGTGCGGCATGTACTGGTGCCTGCCCGCCATTCTCGGCGGCCAGTCCAAAGCCGGCGTGTTGGGCGGCAGCATGAACTTCTGCGGCAATATGGTCGGGGTGATCGTGCCTATCCTGATCGGCCTGATTGTGCAATTCACCGGCTCGTACTTCCTGGCGCTGATCTTCTTCGTCGTCATGGCTTCAGGATTGATGCTGTTCTCCAGCCTGATTGATTATCGCGAGCGTGGGTTGGCCTGACCTGCCCGACTCCATAGCGCTCCCTGAAAAACCGAGGCAACCGTCATGCAACTCATAACTACAACAGGCAGCGAGACCGCTGCCAATGCCGTGATCAGACTCAATGTGCTCGACGATGTATTGATCGCGCGGCAACCGCTGATCAAGGGCCTGGAGCTCAAGGCCGAAGGCATCCAGGTACTTGAGCCGGTGCCCTCCGGCCACAAAGTCGCTGCTCGTCATATCGACGTGGGCCAACCCGTGCGCCGCTACGGGCAGATCATCGGCTTCGCGAGCCAGCCAATCGAAGCGGGACAGCATGTGCACGTTCACAACGTCGCAATGGGCGATTTCTCTCGGGACTATGCGTTCGGCGTCGATGCCAAAGGCAGTCCTGCGCCCACCGCAGAGACGTTCATGGGCATCGTGCGCGCCGATGGCCGTGTCGCGACCCGCAACTACATCGGCATTCTGACCTCGGTCAATTGCTCGGCGACGGTGGCGCGTGCGATTGCCGATTACTTCCGCCGCGACATTCATCCTGAAGCGCTGGTCGAGTACCCCAACGTCGATGGTGTCGTTGCACTCACCCACGGCGTTGGCTGCGCAGTCGACCCCGGCGGCGAGGCGCTGGCCATGCTGCGCAGGACGCTGGGCGGTTACGCCGTCCACCCCAACTTTGCCTCGGTGCTGCTGATTGGGCTGGGGTGCGAGACCAACCAGATCCCTGAGTTGCTCGCGGCCCAGGGCCTTGAAAGCAGCGATTCGTTGCGCACATTTACCATCCAGGGCACCGGTGGCACCTCCAAGACCATTGCCAGTGGCATTGCTCAAGTGAAGTCGCTGCTGGCCGAAGCCAACCAGGTCAAGCGTGAGCCGGTCAGCGCCAAACACCTGATTATCGGCCTGCAATGCGGTGGTTCGGACGGTTACTCAGGCATCACCGCCAACCCGGCGCTGGGCAATGCCGTGGACCGCCTGGTGGCCGCCGGCGGCACCGCGATCCTGTCGGAAACCCCGGAGGTCTACGGCGCCGAGCACTTGCTGACCCGTCGCGCCGTCAGCCAGCAAGTGGGTGAAAAACTCATCGCGCGCATTCATTGGTGGGAAGCCTACTGCAAGCGCATGGATGCCGAGCTGAACAACAACCCGTCGGCGGGCAACAAGGCCGGTGGCCTGACCACCATCCTGGAAAAATCCCTCGGCGCCGTGGCCAAGGCCGGCTCGACCGATCTGGTCGACGTCTACGAATACGCTGAAACCGTCAGGGCTCACGGCCTGGTGTTCATGGACACCCCCGGCTATGACCCGATCTCCGCGACCGGCCAGGTCGCCGGCGGCGCGAATCTGATTGCCTTTACCACGGGGCGCGGATCGGCTTATGGGTGTGCACCCTCGCCGTCGATCAAGCTCGCCACCAACAGCCGTCTGTGGGAAACCCAGGAAGAAGACATGGACGTCAACTGCGGCGGGATTGCCGACGGCACCATGACCATTGAGGAACGCGGCGAGTACATCTTTCGCATGATGCTGCGCATCGCCTCAGGCGACAAAAGCAAAAGTGAACAGCATGGCTACGGCCAGAACGAATTCGTGCCGTGGCAGATCGGTGCGATCACTTAAGGCCCTGCATTCACTTCGACACGCCGGCTCCCGTCGTCCCGCACGATGCGGAGCCGCTTTATTTTGCCGGTGTCGAGCCTGGCATTTCTCTTCATCCTCCAATCAGGAACCCTGACATGACTCAGATTCTCGGTCAGAACTACATCGGTGGTCAGCGACTTGGCGCGGGCAACGTGCAGCTGCACAGTTTCGATGCGACAACCGGCGAAGCCCTCCCGGGCCACTTCATCCAGGCCACACAAGACGAGGTCGACGCGGCGGCCAAGGCGGCCAGCGCCGCCTACCCGATTTACCGCAACCTGCCAGCCGCGCGCCGCGCCGAGTTCCTGGAGGCCATCGCTGACGAGCTGGATGCCCTCGGCGACGATTTCGTCAGCACCGTCTGCCGTGAGACCGCCTTGCCTGCCGGGCGTATCCAGGGTGAGCGTGGCCGCACCAGCGGGCAAATGCGCCTGTTCGCCAAGGTACTGCGGCGAGGCGACTTCTACGGCGCGCGCATTGACCGTGCCCTGCCGGATCGAGCGCCCCTGCCCCGCCCTGACTTGCGCCAGTTCCGGATCGCGGTGGGCCCCGTCGCCGTGTTCGGCGCGAGCAACTTCCCGCTGGCGTTTTCCACTGCCGGTGGCGACACCGCTTCTGCCCTGGCAGCGGGCTGCCCGGTGGTGTTCAAGGCTCACAGCGGCCACATGGCGACCGCTGAATGGGTCGCGGACGCGATCATGCGGGCCGCGCAGCGCACCGGTATGCCCGCCGGCGTGTTCAACATGATCTATGGCGGGGGCGTCGGCGAGTGGCTGGTGAAACATCCCGCCATTCAAGCCGTGGGGTTCACCGGCTCGCTCAAGGGCGGCAATGCGCTGTGCAAGATGGCCGCGCAACGTCCGCAGCCGATTCCGGTGTTTGCCGAGATGTCGAGCATCAACCCGGTGATCATTCTGCCCCAGGCGCTGCAAGTGCGCGGCGAGACCATCGCCAAGGAGCTGGCCGGCTCCGTGACCTTGGGTTGCGGGCAATTCTGTACCAATCCCGGGCTGATCATTGGCCAGCGATCGGCAGATTTCAGCGCCTTCCTGCAACGCTTCACCGCGCAGATGCATGACCAGCCGGCCCAGACGATGCTCAACGCAGGCGCCTTGGCCAGCTATGCCAGCGGTCTGCAACACCTGCACGCGCATCCGGGCGTGGAGCACCTGGCGGGCAATCCTCAGCAAGGGAAACAGGCCCAGCCACAATTGTTCAAAGCCGATGTCAGCCTGCTGCTCACCGGTGACGAATTGCTCCAGGAAGAAGTGTTCGGCCCTGCCACCATCGTTATTGAAGTCGCCGACCAGGCACAACTGGTCGCCGCACTCAATGGACTGCGCGGGCAACTGACGGCCACCGTGCTCGGCGAAGCCGATGAGTTGCTCGAATACAGCTGGTTGACCGGCTTGCTGCAGGAGAAAGTCGGACGGATCCTGTTGAACGGCTATCCAACCGGCGTCGAAGTCACCGACACCATGGTGCATGGCGGGCCTTACCCGGCGACGTCCGACGCGCGCGGCACGTCGGTTGGAACCTTGGCGATTGATCGCTTCCTGCGTCCGGTCTGCTTCCAGAACTACCCGGACGCCCTCTTGCCCGAAGCGCTTCAAGATGCCAACCCGCTTGGTATTGCGCGCTTGGTCGACGGCGAACACACGCGTGCTGCCCTGGGCAACTAAAGCGAGCGGGGAATAAAAACGCTTCAATAGAGAACCCGACCGCTGTGTCGGGTTTTCTGTTTATGGCGGATTGTCAGTCCATCCCTTTAAGCCTATCGTGTTAAAAACTTATACAAGGGCATTGGCTATGTACAACAAATCGCAGTGGTCGGCGATGTTCTGCAATGGATAAGACTCACCGACTGTGCCTGGTCCTGGGCGACCAGTTGTCTTTTGACCTGGCCTCCTTGAAAGCGTTGGATGCCGAACACGACACGGTGTTGCTGGTCGAGGTGATGGAGGAAGCCAGCCACGTGGCCCATCACCCGCAGAAAATCGCACTGATCTTCAGCGCGATGCGCCATTTCGCCCAGGCGCTGCGACAGCGGGGCATCCGCGTGCACTACGTTACCCTCGATGATCCGCACAACAGCGGCTCGGTGCCGGGCGAGTTGCAGCGCTGGCAGTCGCTGCTGCAACCCGACTCGATGCATCTGACCGAGTGCGGTGACTGGCGCCTGGAGCAGTCCCTCAAGACATGCGGCTTGGCCATCCAGTGGCATACCGATAGCCGCTTCCTCTGCTCCCGGTCCGGATTCTCGTCCTGGGCCGCCGGCAAAAAGCAGCTGCGCATGGAGTTTTTCTACCGTGAGATGCGGCGCAAGAGCGGCCTGCTGGTCAATGGCGACGGCAGTCCGGTGGGCGGCGCCTGGAACTTTGATGCCGACAACCGCAAGGCGCTGCCCAAGCAGGTGAGAGCGCCCTTGCCGATGCGCTTTACCGCAGATGCCATCACCCAGGAGGTGCTGGCGCTGGTGGCGGAAAACTTCACCGAGCATTATGGCGACCTAGGCACCTTTGACTACCCGGTGACCCACGCCGACGCCCAGGCGCTGTGGGAGTATTTCCTCGACTGGGGGCTGGCGGCGTTCGGTGACTACCAGGATGCCATGGCCAGCGATGAACCCTTCCTGTTTCATGCCCGGATCAGCGCCGCGCTGAATATCGGCCTGCTGGACCTGCGCCAGGTGTGCCAGGACGTCGAGTCGGCGTATTGGGCGCAGAGGATTCCCCTCAACGCCGCCGAAGGTTTTATCCGCCAACTCATCGGTTGGCGCGAATATGTCCGCGGTGTCTACTGGCTGAAAATGCCGGACTACGCCAGCGGCAATCTGTTTGGCAACAGCAGGCCGCTTCCGGAGTTCTACTGGACGGGCGACACCCAAATGAACTGCATGCGCCAGGCAATCGGCCAAAGCCTGAAGCACGCCTATGCCCACCATATCCAGCGGCTGATGGTGACCGGCAACTTTGCGCTGCTGGCCGGCATCACGCCGAATCAGATTTGCGACTGGTACCTGGCGATTTACATGGACGCGTTCGACTGGGTCGAGTTGCCCAATACACTGGGCATGGTCATGCACGCGGACGGCGGCTACCTGGGCTCCAAGCCTTATTGCGCGAGTGGCCAATATATAAAACGCATGTCCGATTATTGCGGCAACTGCGCGTACAAGGTCAGTGAAAGCACCAGTGACGACGCCTGCCCGTTCAATGCGCTTTACTGGCACTTCCTCATGCGTCACGGCGACCTTCTGCGCAGCAATCCGCGCATGGGCATGGTCTACAAAAACCTCGACCGAATGACTGAGCCCAAACAACAAGCGCTCTGGGACCGCGGCCAGACACTGCTCGCCAGGCTCGATGCCGGGGAGTCGTTGTGAAGAAGAGCGAACTCCCGGTGAAAAAATGCGTGGTCTGCGGATTGGATTTCGCCTGGCGCAAGAAATGGGCGCGCTGTTGGGATGAAGTGCGCTACTGCTCGCAGCGTTGCCGACGACACAAGCCGTCAGCACCGGGCAGCCCGCCCGCCTGAACACCTGTTGGACCGCTAGCCGCCGCGTGCAAACCGAGGAATGTCCAGCCCCAGGTTTTCACGCAATGTCGTGCCTTGGTACGCCGTGCGGTACACCCCTCGTTCCTGCAACAACGGAATGACGTCCTGGGTGAACCGCTTGAATTGCTCTGGGTGCCCGATATAGAGGTTGAAACCATCCACGGCGCGCGCCTCGAACCACTCGGCCATTTTCCGCGCGACGGTGTCGGCGGTGCCCACGAAGGCACCCGGACGCAGTTGTCGACCAAACTCAACGGCCTGGCGCAAGGTAAAACCCTTATCGCGCGCTTGATCGGCAATGCGTTTGGCTGCGGTAAAGAAGCTGCTGCGCGCAGCCTCCAGGCTTTCTTGCGGAAACGGCGCATCCAGGTCGTACTGGCTGAAATCATGCCAACCGAAGTTGCGTCCGAACTCCTTCAGGGCGAGTTCAAAACTATGGTCGACGTGATGGTAATGCTGCTCGATTTCACGCGCATGCGCGTCGGTGTCGCCGACATACACTTCAGCGCCGGGCATCACCAGCAGGTGCTGCGGGTCACGGCCCAGCCGCGCCGCCCTGCCCTTTACATCCTGGTAAAACGCCTGGCCCTGCTCGATGCTGGCGGCGTGGGTGAAGATCACGTCGGCGGTAGCGGCACCGAGGGCGCGGCCTTGTTCCGAATCACCGGCCTGGAAGATCACCGGCTGGCCCTGGGGTGAACGCTGGATGTTCAGCGGGCCGACCACGGAAAAATGCTCGCCCTTGTGGTTCAGGCTGTGCAGTTTGCTCAGGTCGAGGAACTGGCCGGTGGAGCGGTCGCGCACGAAGGCATCGTCTTCATAGGAGTTCCACAACCCCTGCACCACCTGCACGTGTTCAGCGGCGCGGCCGTAGCGGGTGTCGTAATCGTAATGCTCGTCGCGGCTGTAATTGCCGGCAGTGCCGGCGTCGCCGCTGGTGACCACGTTCCAGCCGGCGCGGCCTTTGCTGATCAGGTCCAGCGATGCCAGGCGCCGCGCGACGTTATACGGCGAGTTGTAGGAAGTCGTCAGCGTGCCGACCAGGCCTAGATGCCGCGTGCTCACGGCCAGCGCCGATAACAGGGTCAATGGCTCCAGGCGATTGAGGTAATGGGAGGGCGACCCCGGTGTGATGAACTGGCTGTCGACGATAAACATCAAGTCGAACAGCGCCGCCTCTGCCTGGCGCGCGATGTCGATATACCAGTCGACGTTGACACTGGCATCGGCCGGCAGGTGTGGGTCAAGCCACAGGTTGTGGCGCCCGGGCCCACCGCAGCCCATGGTCAGGGCGCCCAGTTTCAGCTGTCTTTTGCTCATGTCCACGTATTCCAGCCCAAGTGACTAAGGGCGCATACAGTGAGCGACTCGCCCCGCCGTGTAAAATAACCACAATGCATAACCTAATTCATTAACAATGCCGAAAGCGCATTTAATGCGCCTGCCGTGCCTGTGCGACCCCATGCACTGACATTGCGCAGCGCCTGGCACCACCTACACTCATCTGAATCCGGCGACGCCGCGCCCTTGTTACCCGGCCGGCCGTAGCACCTGCACGCAGTGCTCGACAAAAAAAGCAGTTAACCAACTGATTAATAGAGTAACTATGAAAGAGCACCCGCGGCAGCGTGTATCCAGACCGCAACACGTTGCACACCTTCTGGCGCCCTTGAGCCTGCTATGCCTCGCCCTCGCCGGCTGTACGGTCGGGCCGGATTTCGTGCGCCCCGATGCGCCGGCGAATGCCGACTACTCTCGCGAAAAGCTCAGCACCACTGCCCAGGCCGATATCGACACCGGGGGCGCGGCGCAGCGGTTGATCGCCGGGATGGATATTCCCGGTCAATGGTGGGCGCTCTTCCGTTCGCCAGCCCTCAATGCCCTGGTTGAAGAGGCCTTGCGCGCCAACCCGGACGTTAGCGCCGCGCAAGCCGCGCTGCGCCAGGCCAACGAGTTGGTGTATGCCGACCAGGCGTCACTGTTTCCCTCGGTCAGTGGCAATGTGCAAAAAGCCCGCGAGAAAGTCTCCGGCGTCACTTCGGGGTTGCCGGAGTCGCCGATTCTCACCGTCAGTTCGGCCTCGTTGAGCGTGTCCTATGCGCCCGATGTGTTTGGCGGTACGCGCCGGCAAATCGAAGCCACCTCGGCGCAGGCCGAGTACCAGCGCTTCCAGCTGGAGGCGACGTACCTGACCTTGACCGCCAATGTGGTCAATACCGCGATCAGCCTGGCGTCGGTGCGAGACCAGATCGCCGTCACCGAGGAAATCATCCGCCTGCAGGGCGGCCAGCTCGACTTGCTGCAAGCCCAGCGGCGCCTGGGCGCCATCAGTGATGCCGACGTGCTCACGCAACAGACCGCGCTGGCACAGTCGCGCGCGACCTTGCCGCCGTTGCAAAAGCAATTGGCGCAGACGCGCAACCAACTGATGGCCTACCTCGGTCGCTTCCCCAATCAGGATCAGGGTGAGCGTTTCAACCTGGCCTCCCTGCAACTGCCGCAGGCACTGCCGGTCAGCCTGCCTTCCGACATGGTCGCGCAGCGGCCGGATGTGCGCTCTGCACAGGCGCAATTGCACCAGGCCAGCGCTGACATTGGTGTGGCCGTGGCCAACCAACTGCCGCAGTTCAGCATCACCGGGTCATTGGGCTCCACGGTGGCGGGCGGCACAAAGCTGTTTTCGTCCGGCTCCGGCGTGTGGAGCCTGGCCGGCGCGATCACTCAGCCGCTGTTTGATGCCGGCGCGCTCGAACACCGCAAACGCGCGGCCGTGGCGGCCTATGACGAATCGGCGGCGCGCTATCGCGGCACAGTGCTGACCGCGTTCCAGGACGTGGCCAACGCGCTCCGGGCGCTGGAAGCCGACGCTGACGCACTCAACCAGCAGGTCGTGGCGGAACGCTCCGCGCAAGCCAGCCTGGATCTGGTGCAAGCCCAGTTCCGTCTCGGCGCCGTGGCGTACATCAACCTGCTCAACGCCCAGCAAACCTACCAGAACACTGCGTTGGCACGTGTCAGGGCACAGGCTGCGCGCTACAGCGACACCACGGCGCTGTTCCAGGCACTGGGTGGCGGCTGGTGGAACCGCGCGGATGTGGACCCCGCGACAAAGGGCCGCCCGGATCGCTTCGGCCTGCCGTCGTGGCAGGAAATCATGCCGGCCACGAAAAAGCCTGCGCCCAGCGACTCGGCGCGGTTCGACTGAACTGAATCATTGAAACAGTGAGATTCTCCATGGCTGACGTCCAGACTGCCTCTCCCCTGCCTCCCGAACCCAGCGCACCGGGCAGCCCACGCAAGCGCCGGTTATGGCGGCCGATGCTGATCATGGTCGCGGTGGTGCTGGTGATCGTGGCGATCATTGCCGGGGTGAAATTCGTGCAGATTTCGGCACTGATCGCCCAGTCCAAGGCGCCGTTGCCCGCCGCCGTAGTGACGGCCATGCACGTGCCGTTCAGCGAGTGGCAACCCAGCGTCTCGGCCGTGGGGTCAATGAAGGCGGTTCGCGGGGTGGATGTGACCACCGAGGTCGGCGGTATCGTGCGCACCCTCGGTTTCAAACCTGGCCAAGAGGTACCGGCCCAGGCCCTGTTGGTGCAACTGAATGCCGATTCTGACATCGCGCAACTGCATTCGCTTGAGGCCACGGCCGATCTGGCGGTGATCGTACTCAAGCGCGACAAAGCCCAACTGGCGGTCAACGCCGTGTCCCAGGCCCAGGTCGACACCGACACCGCCGACCTGAAGGCCAAGCAAGCGGCAGCCGAGCAACAGCGCGCACTGGTGGCGAAGAAAACCATTCGCGCGCCGTTTGCCGGGCGGATCGGCATTACCAGCGTCAACCCGGGGCAATACCTCAACCCCGGCGACAAAATCGCCACGCTGCAGACGTTCGACCCGATCTACATCGACTTCACCGTGCCGCAAACCCAGCTCGAAGCCATCGCCATCGGCCAACCCGTCGCAGTGACCGCCGACGGCCTGTCCAACCAGACCTTCACCGGGCGCGTCAGCACCATCGATACCCAGTTCGACTCGACCACGCGCAACGTCACCGTCGAAGCGACCGTCGAGAACCCCAGGCAAAGCCTGGTGCCCGGCATGTTCGCCCGCGCCGTCGTGACCTCCGGGACGCCGCAGCGCTACCTCACCGTGCCGCAGACCGCAGTCACCTACAACCCTTACGGCACCACCGTATTCATCGCGACGTCGGCGAAGAACGACAAGGGCGAGGACGTGCTGACGGCGCAGCAGACCTTTATCCAGACCGGGCCGACCCGTGGCGACCAGGTAGCGATCCTGTCCGGCGTGAAGGAAGGCGACCTGTTGATCACCAGCGGCCAGATGAAACTCAAGAATGGCTCGCCGGTGAAGGTCGATAACAGCGCGGCACCGCTCAATGACCCGGCCCCGACTCCCCAAGAACATTAAAGGTGTCCCATGAAGCTTACCGATACCTTTATCCAGCGACCGGTGTGGGCCGTGGTCGTGTCGCTGTTCATCCTGATCCTGGGGCTGCGCTCGATCTTCGAATTGCCGGTCAACCAATGGCCGCGCACCGAAAATACCGTGGTGACCATTACTACCTCCTATTACGGGGCGGACGCGTCCACGGTCGCAGGCTTTATTACCCAGCCGCTGGAGTCGGCGATTGCCCAGGCCCAGGGCATCGACTACCTGGCCTCTTCAAGCATCACCGGGATCTCGACCATCACCGCCACGCTGCGGCTGAACTACGACGCGAGCAAGGCGCTGACCGAGATCAACACCCAGGTCAACTCGGTCAAGAACCAACTGCCGGCCCAGGCCCAGGAGCCGGTGCTGACCATTGCCGTCGGGCAGACCACCGATGCGATGTACCTGGGCTTCTACAGTGACACCCTGCCGACCAACAACATCACTGACTACCTGGTGCGCGTGGTCAAGCCCAAGCTGGATTCGATCCAGGGCGTGCAGACCGCCGAAATCCTCGGCGGACGCCAGTTCGCCCTGCGCGCCTGGCTCGACCCGGACAAACTGGCGGCGCATAACGTTACCGCGCAGGACGTGTCGACGGCCCTGGCCAACAACAACTACCTGTCGGCCGTCGGCTCTACGCGCGGGCAGACCGTGACCGTGGACCTCACCGCCGGCACTGATCTGCACACGGTGGATGAGTTCAAACAGCTGGTGATCAAGCAGAAAGGCGATGCACTGGTGTACCTGGCGGACGTGGCGACGGTCACCCTCGGCGCCGAGAGCTATGACAGCAGCGTGGCATTTTCCGGCAAGCGCTCGGTGTTCATCGGCATCAAGGTAGCCCCCACCGCGAACATCCTTACGGTCGCCGACAGCGTGCGCCAGGCGTTCCCCGAGCTGCAATCGCAACTGCCCACCGGCGTGCGCGGCGACATCGTGTATGACTCCACCGCGTTCATCAACACCTCGATCTACGAGGTGGTGAAGACCCTGGTCGAGGCGATGATCATTGTCTCGGTGGTCATCTACCTGTTCCTCGGCTCTTTCCGGGCGGTGATTGTGCCCCTGGTGGCGATCCCGCTGTCGCTGGTCGGTACCTTCTTCGTCATGTACCTGCTCGGTTACTCGATCAACCTGCTGACCCTGCTCGCGCTGGTGTTGGCGATCGGGCTGGTGGTCGACGACGCAATCATCGTGGTGGAAAACGTCGACCGGCATATCAAGGAAGAAGGTAAAGGCGTGCTGGAGGCCGCGTTGGTGGCGGCGCGCGAACTGGGCGGGCCGATCATTGCGATGACGGTGGTGCTGATTGCTGCGTACGTACCCATCGGCTTGCGCAGCGGCCTGACGGGCGCGCTGTTCAAGGAGTTCTGTTTTTCGCTGGCGGGCGCGGTCACCGTGTCGGCCGTGGTGGCGTTGACGCTGTCGCCGATGATGACCTCCAAGCTGTTCAAGACCGGCCAGGAGGAAGGTCGCTTCGCGCGCCGCCTCGATCAGTATTTTGACTGGCTGCGCGGGCGTTATCACCGCGTGCTGTCCGGCGGACTGGACATCTGGCCGGTGCTGGTGACGTTTGGCTTTGTGCTGTTCCTGCTGGTCGCCGCCAGTGGCATGACCGCCAAGAGCGAGCTGTCGCCGACCGAAGACCAGGGCCTGGTGTTCATGCAGATCAAAGGCCCGCCGACCGCCTCGCCACAGCAGATGGAGCGGATTGCCGACCAGGCGTTCCAGATCGCCAGCAAGGAGTCCGAGTACGCGCAAATGTTCCAGCTCACTGGCCTGCCGGCGCTCAATCAAGGCCTGGGCGGCGTGCTGCTCAAGACCTGGGACGATCGGACCCGCTCCCAGGCCCAGCTGATTCTGGACCTGCAGCAAAAGTGGAACCAGGTGCCCGGCGCAACCATCGCCGCCTTTCCGTTGCCGTCGCTGCCGGGGGCCCAAGGGTTGCCGGTACAGTTTGTGATCACCACCACTGATTCGGTAGAAAACCTCAATGAGGTCGCGCAAGCGGTGATGGCCGAGGCACAGAAGCAGCAGCTGTTCTGGTTCTCCGACATGGACCTGAAACTCGACAAGCCCCAGGCGCGACTGGTGGTCGACCGGGAAAAAATCGCTGCATTGGGCATGACCCAGGCCGATGTCGGCGCGGCGTTGTCGGCGGCCCTGGGCGGCAACTACGTCAACTACTTCTCCACTGCCGGGCGCTCGTACAAAGTCATTCCCCAGGTGCTGCAGGTCAACCGCCTCAACCCGGAGCAGATTCTCGACTACTACATTCGCACGCGCGCCGGCGCCATGATCCCCGCGCGCACCGTGGCGCACATCGAGACGTCGACGCAGCCGGAGTCGATCAACCACTTCCAGCAACTCAATTCGGCCACGCTTTCCGGCGTGAGTGGCGTGGCCCAGGGCGAGCTGCTGGCCAAACTCAATACGATCCTCAACAACGTGGCGCCGTCGGGCTATACCTCCGACTTTTCCGGTGAGTCGCGGCAGTTCATGCAGGAATCCGGTGGCTTCGTCGGGCTGCTGATGTTCTCGATCCTGATCGTCTACCTGGCGCTGGCCTTCCAGTTTGAAAGCTTCCGCGACCCGGTGGTGATTCTGTTCTCGGTGCCACCGGCACTGTTTGGTGCCCTGGCGTTTATCACCATGGGTTACGCCTCGATCAATGTGTACACCCAGGTGGGCCTGGTGACGCTATTGGGGCTGATCACCAAGCACGGGATTCTGATTGTGCAGTTCGCCAACGAACTGCAGCGCGCAGGCCACAGCAAACGTGAGGCCATTGAAGAAGCGGCCGCCGTGCGCCTGCGGCCGATCCTGATGACCACGGCGGCCATGGTCCTGGGCGTGGTGCCGCTGGTCTGGGCCTCCGGCGCCGGGGCTGCGGGTCGGCATGACATGGGGCTGGTGATCTTTGCCGGGCTGTCGATCGGCACGCTGTTGACGCTGTTCATGGTGCCGGCGATGTACCTGTTTATTGGCGCCACGCACCATCGAGAGGTCGAACAACCGGTGTATGAGAGTTGAGCCAGTGCACAGCCCGCTGTGCACTGGCCTGCTTACAAAATCGAGATCGGGTACTGAACGATCAGGCGGTTCTCGTTGAAGCTGTTGGTGTTACCAAAGCTTCGACGCTGCGTCGCATTGCGCCAGCGCAGGTTCAATGAGCGCAACGGCCCGCTTTGCAGCGTATAGCCGACTTCGGTTTCTCGCCCGCGTTCGCGACCATCACTCACGGCGCCGGCGTGCACATTGCTGCCCTTGATGAACCTGTTCATCAGCGTCAGCCCCGGCACCCCGACGGCCGCGAAGTTGTAGTCATGCCGTACCTGCCAGGAACGCTCGTTGGCCAGGTCGTAACTGGAGCCATAGCTGTCGTTCGCCAGGGTCGCCCCACTGGTGCCGGCGACCCGCTGCAGGCCGGTTTCACCGGTGAGACGTTGCAGACCGACGTAGAAGGTGTGGCCGCCGGTCTTCAGGGAAAACAGGCCCGACAGCGTGCGGTTGTCCTCGCTGCCGGCCAGCGCGGCGCCATCTTGCGTACCGATGAAATAGCCGATATTGGCACCCAGGCTGATGCTCTCGGTGATGGGCTGGGTGTGCAGCAGCTGGAAGTATTGCTGCTGGTAGACGTCTTCGAGTTGGCCGTACCAGGCCGCAACCACTGTGTGTTCGTGGTTGAACGTATAGTCGCCGCCAATGAAATTGAACGCATCCGATTCGATGCTGTTCCTGCCGTGCAACACCGTGCCGACACTGTTCTGCGACAGCTTCTGCATGCTGGCGTCGTTACGCTGGCTGTTGCCGCGAAATTGGCCGCCGTACAGGTTCACGTTGGGGATTTCCCGCGAGGTGATTTGCGCGCCTTCAAGGGTCTGCGGCAGTGAACGGCCATCGTCGGCACGCAATATTGGCAGGACCGGCATCCACTCGCCGATTTTCAGCTCGGTCTTGGAAAACCGCGCCTTGCCGGCGACAGCCAAGCGGCCAAAGTCATCAGCCGGCCGGTTGCCGTCGTGGGTCGGCAACAACTGCGTGCCGTAAGTGCCCCGGCCACCGTCCAGCTTGATCGCCAACATGCCCAGCGCGTCCAGGCCAAAGCCGACGGTGCCCGAGGTAAAACCCGACTTCGCATCGAGGATAAAACTTTGTGTCCACTCCGCGGCCTGGCCATGCCCGGTAGACCCCGGCAGGGCTTTGGAGGCGCCGTTATCGACAAAGTCACGGCTCATGTAGAAGTTGCGCAGCACCAGGTTGGCCTTCGCATCCTCGATAAACCCATCGGCCTGCACCAGGCCGGAGAAGCCCAGTGCAATGACCACGACGTTGCTTTTCACACGCTGAAAATTGAGGCTCATTATTATGCTTCCCATTGTTTTTTGAGCGCAGCGATCCCGTCCCCGACCACCGTCGCCGGGGCGGTTTACACAGAAAAGGTCAGGTGTTGGCAGGCAGCGCCGCCAGTGACGAGGGGCGTCGTGGACGCCGTGCCACCCAGGACAACAGGCAGGTCAGCAGCACCGAGCCGATGGCCGCGCCGACCCACAGTTGCGAAAGGGTGTTGAAGTCGTAGAGTTTGATGCCGGTGGCCGACAGCGTGGTGCCACGCTGGATGATGACGCCGGTGAGCATCTCGCCGGCTGCCGCGCCGATGTAGCTGACAATCCCGATCATGCCCAACGCCGCGCCAGCCGCCGCCTTGCCGGCAATATCAACGGCCATCAGGCCGCCGAGGAAGCACAGCAATGCCCCCAGCGAACTGCCGAATATCACCATCGACAGCACGTCCATCCAGTAATGCCCGGCCGGGCCATACAGAAACAACGCCAGGCCCCCTGCGTTCATGACGCCGAAGACCACCGCCAGGCCATGGCGGCGGCCGGCGAAAAAGCGATCGGAGATCAGCCCGCTCAAGCCCGTACCGGCGATCCCGCAGATGCTCGCCACGGAAATCAGCGTGGACGCGGTCAGGGTGTCGTAGTGCTTGGCGTTTTCCAGGAAGAACACGCCCCAGGAGTTGACCGCATAGCGACCGACATACATCAGGCACGAAGCGAGTGCCAGCAGCCAGAGCGCCGGGCTCTTGAGCAATAACCATTGAATCGCCGCAACACTGGTGACGGTGCCTTTGATTTCCAGTGCGGGCTTGGAATTGACCGGTGCAAAGCCTTCGCTTTCCGGCGAGTCGGCCATGAACGCAAACACCAGCACGATGCCGAGCAAGCCCATGGCGGTCGCCAGCCAGTAGCCGTACTGCCATCCCCACGTGACCACGACCGCGGCGACAGCGACATACGTCAGCGCTTCGCCGAGGTTGTGCGCAATTGACCAGAAGCCGTAATAGGTACCCCGCTCCCGGTCGCCATACCAGCGCGCCAGGGACACCACGCATGGCCCGACGCCCATCGACTGCGCCCAGCCATTGATGCCCCAGGCCAGGGTCAGGATCACCGCGTTGGTGGTCAAGCCCATGCAGGCGTTCACCAGCGCACTCAGGGCCAGGCCAAGCATCATGAAACGGCGCACATTGGCATGGTCGGCGAGAAAGCCGTTGACCAATTTACCGATGGCATAGGTGAAGAAGAGCGCCGAGCCGATCATCCCCAATTCGCTGGGGCTGAGGATGTCCTGGGACACCAGCGCGGGCTTGACCACGTTGAACGACAACCTGCAGACATAAAACAATGCATAACTGAGTGACATCGACAGCAAGGTTTGCAGGCGGATGCGCCTGAAGAGTTTGGGGTCGATTTCGGGCTCCAGCGCGCGCGCTGGTGCAGCCTTGAGCAAGCTCAATAGAGATTTCATAGCCGACAGTTCCTGTTTTTATTGTGCTGTACGTGCTTTAAAAGGTGCAGCTGCGATCAGGCGTCCAGGGCATTCCCAAGCATCGAGGCGACTTGGGCGTAGACCTGCGGGTTGGCCACCAGCAACGGATTGCCCTCGGTCAGGCCGTGGTTGCGCAGAAAGTCATTGCTCACGCCGCCCGCCTCCTTCACCAGTACCAGCCCGGCGAGGCAGTCCCAGCTGTTGATGTGGGTTTCGTAGTAACCGATCAGCCGGCCTGCGGCGACGTAGGCCACCATCAGCGCGCCCGAACCATTGCGAATGAAGGTACCGCCCTCCTCCAGCAACTGCGCGATAAAGGGAATGAAATGTTGCTTGCCGCGCCGATGGGAGGTGCCTACGCCCATCACGCCATGAGCAATATCGGGCGCCGTGTGCACGCTCAGCCGCTGCTGATTGAGCCAAGCACCTTGGCCTGTGCAGGCATGGAACAACTCGTCGTGCACCGCGTCCGCCACTGCGCCCAACCACGGCTTGCCGTCGACCATCAAGCCGATGGACACGCACCAACTGTGCAGGCCGTTGACGAAACAGCTGGTGCCATCGATGGGATCGACCACCCAGATGCACTGCGCATCCAGGGTCGCGCCGCCTGTCTCTTCCCCCAGAAACCCATCCTGCGGAAACCGCTCGGCCAAGCGTTGCTTGATGTAGGCCTCGGTGTCCTGGTCGACGATGCTGACCAAGTCCTGAAGCTGGTCGCCCTTGTGGCTGACGACCAGGCTGTCGCGCTGCCGGTAAGGCTCGAGTGCGCGCCGCGCGGCTTGCATGGCCAGCTCCTGCGCACAGGCATAACGCTGTTGCAGGTCTTCAGGACTCAGCGGTGTGCAGCGCTGTTGGCTACTTTGCATGGGCTACCCCCTTATTGGATGTGTGAATTTCAGCGTTTTGCACACGTGTGCAAGGTGGATGCAAAAAAATGGCGGACCTGCCGCCATTCACACTGAACCGCTTTATAAGGCACGAAAAAAATATTCGTTTCAACATATTTTTAAACTATTTATTCCAGCGTACTGCGCCGTTGAATCAACTGCACCGGCACCACGAAAGGCTGCTCCACGGCCGCGTTGAGCGTGGCGGCCACTGCGTGCCGGGCCAACGCCTCGGGGTCCTGGCGGACGGTGGTCAGGGCGTAGGCATCGTGGCCCGCCTGGGGAATATCGTCAAAACCGACCACCGCCACATCCCGGGCAACCTGCAGGCCCAGCTTGAATCGCAGGGCGTCCATCACCCCCAGGGCCAGCAGGTCGGTGGCGCAAAAAATCCCGTCGGGGCACGTCGGCTGTGCAAACAGGGCCAGCGCGGCGTCCACGCCTGCGGCGTAACCCCCGACGCCCTCGTAATGTTCGGCCAAGGGCGCCAGGCCGGCCTCGGCGACGACCTGGCGAAATCCCTGCAAGCGTTGTCGTGAGCTGTAATTGCCCTCAGTCTGGCCGACGAAGGCCAGGCGCGTCGCGCCGCTGCGCAGCAATTCACGCGCCGCCAACCGGCCCCCTTCGACATGATCGCTGACCACCAGGTTGGCACCCTGCAGGTGCGCATCGCAATTGATCATGGTCAGCGGCACTTGCCGATTCAGGTAGCGCTCTACCTGCTCGCTGGATGCTGCCGCCGAGGTGAGGATCACCCCGGCCACTTGATAGCTCAGCAACTCCTGCATCGAGCGTTCAAGTTGTTCCGGGTCATTGGCGTTCATCAGCAGCGGCATCAAGCCGTGCAGGCTCAGATGGTGAGTCAAGGGCCCCAGCAGGCTCGCGAGGAACGGGTTTTCAAACCCGGCGGTGATGATGCCGACAAAATTGCTGCTGCCCTTGTTCATGGTCCTGGCAATCAGGTTGACCTGGTAACCCAGCGCCTCGGCAGACTTCATCACCCGTTCGCGCATGCGTGGCGACACGCTGGCGCCCGGCGTGAAGGTACGGGAGACGGCAGAGCGTGAAACTCCGGCATGCAGGGCGACGGCTTCGGCGTTGATAATGTCCGGGCTAGGCATGTAGGCAAAGTCGGCCTGAAGGAGAAGGCAGCATTCTGGCAGCGCAAAAACCTGAAGTCGACGGCAACGGCGCAGTTGCTGGCAGGAAAAAACACAGGCTAACCTATGTGCTAGAGGCATAGCCCATTCTCAAACGTCATAATCCTACGTTTTCCTACATGGTAATCTCACATCCCTACCAATAGGCATTGATCGTTTGTCGACAATGGCCCCAACCAGGAAAGATCATGCCAAGAAAGTCACACTCAGCCCTGCGTCGTAATTTCCGTGAATTGCTTGCAACGCCTACGTGCGTTGAAACCGCGTCTGTATTCGACCCGATGTCGGCACGTATCGCCGCCGACCTGGGTTTTGAGGTGGGTATCCTGGGTGGCTCTGTCGCCTCGTTGCAGGTACTTGCCGCCCCCGATTTTGCCTTGATCACGCTGAGTGAATTCGTCGAGCAGGCCACCCGCATCGGCCGCGTCGCCCAGTTGCCGTTTATTGCTGACGCCGACCACGGCTACGGCAATGCCCTGAACGTCATGCGTACCGTCGAAGAACTCGAACGTGCCGGTGTCGCCGCGCTCACCATCGAAGACACGTTGCTGCCCGCGCAATTCGGGCGCAAATCCACCGACCTGATCTCCATCGAGGAAGGCATCGGCAAAGTCAGGGCAGCCCTGGAAGCACGCGTCGATCCGGAATTGGCGATAATCGCCCGCACCAACGCCGGCGTCTTGCCCACCGAAGCCGTGATCGAGCGGACCCTGGCCTATCAAAAGGCCGGAGCGGACGGGATCTGCATGGTCGGTGTCAGCGACTTCGAGCACCTGGAGAAAATCGCCGAAAACCTCACCGTGCCGTTGATGTTGGTGACTTACGGCAACCCCAAGCTCAATGACAGCCAACGCCTGGCAAGCCTGGGTGTACGCGTGGTCGTGGCGGGTCACGGCGCCTACTTTGCTGCGATCAAGGCCACCTACGACAGCCTGCGCGCCCAGCGCCAGTTGACCCACAGCACCTCCAACCTCAGTGCCACCGAACTGACGCACACCTACACGTTGCCGGAAAACTACGTGGCCTGGGCGCAAGAGTTCATGGACGTCAAAGAGTAATACCCGGGCGGAACGAGGGGGTCACCCCTCCTCCACACCCCGCTTCAGCTGAAGAACCGGTTGCCCGGCCGTGGCAATCCCAGGTTCTCGCGCAAGGTTGCCCCTTCATACTCGCGCCGAAAAATCCCCCGCGCCTGCAACTCAGGCACGACGTGGTCGACAAAATCATCGAGCCCGCCCGGCAGCCACGGGAACATCACGTTGAAGCCGTCACTGCCCTCCTCCTCCAGCCATTGCTGCATCTCGTCAGCAATACTCTGGGCGGTGCCCACGAACGACAGACCAGCATACCCGCCAAGGCGCTGGGCCAATTGACGCACGGTCAATTGTTCGCGGTCGGCCAGGGCCAGCACACGTTCGCGCGAGCTCTGGCTGCCGTTGGTTTCGGGAATTGCCGGCAGGTAGCCGTCCGGGTCGAATTTGGACGCGTCCGTACCCAGCGCAACCGACAGCGAGGCAATTGCGCTCTGCTCATGCACCAGGCTGTCGAGGTGCGCACGAATGCGGCGTGCGTCTTCAAGGGTGTCGCCCACCACCACAAAGGCGCCAGGCAGGATCTTCAGGTGGTCGGGGTTGCGCTGGATCAGGCGCATGCGCCGCTTGATATCGGCATAGAAGGCCTTGCCCTCCTCCAGGTTGCCCGGCGCGACGAAGATTACTTCGGCGGTTTCTGCCGCCAGTTGCCGCCCGGGCTCGGAGGAGCCGGCTTGCACGATCACCGGCCAGCCCTGTACCGGGCGGGCAATGTGCAGCGGGCCGCGCACGTTCAGGTAGCGCCCCTTGTGATCGAGGGTGTGCAGCTTGTCGGGGTCGAAGAACACGCCGCTGTCGGCATCGCGAATAAACGCATCGTCGGCCCAACTGTCCCACAGCCCGGTGACCACGTCGTAGAACTCGCGGGCACGGGCGTAGCGCTGATCATGCGAGTAGGCCTCGTCCAGGCCGAAATTCAGCGCGGCATCGGGGTTGGCGGTGGTGACGATATTCCAGCCGGCGCGGCCATTGCTCAGGTGGTCCAGGGAGGCAAAACGCCGGGCAATGTGGAAGGGTTCGTCATAGGTGGTGGATGCGGTGGCCACCAGCCCGATGTGCTCGGTCGCCTGGCTCAAGGCCGACAACAGCGTGAACGGCTCGAACGATGTTGCGGTATGGCTGCGCTTGAGCGCCTCGGTGGGCATGTTCAGCAAGGCCAGGTGGTCGGCCATGAAGAAGGCGTCGAACCGACCGCGCTCAAGGGTTTGCGCAAAGCGCTTGAGGTGCGCGAAATTGAAATTGGCGTCACGAAAAGCGCCGGGATAGCGCCAGGCGCCGGTGTGGATACTGGCCGGACGCATGAACGCGCCCAGCTTGAGTTGGCGTTGTGCAGTCATGAAGCACTCCCAGGAAATAGTCCTCCAGCATCGTCCGGCTGGACTTTTGCTGTCCAATAATCAAACGTGCTGGCTTATTCCTTGAAATACAACCGTGCCAGTCGTGAGGTTTAGCATGCAGACCGTTTTTCACTTTGCCTTCAATGTCACCGACCTGGACCGCGCCAGGGCCTTCTACGGCGGCGTGCTCGGTTGCGAGGAAGGCCGCAGCACCGAGACGTGGGTCGACTACGATTTTTTCGGGCACCAGCTGTCACTGCACTTGGGTACACCGTTCAAGACCGAAAACACCGGGCATGTCGGCAAGCACCTGGTGCCGATGCCGCACTTCGGCCTGGCCATGGCCCTGGAAGACTGGCAAGCCACCGCCGAGCGCCTGACCCAAGCTGGCACCGACTTTGTGTTGCAACCGCAAGTACGCTTTGCCGGTGAGCCCGGCGAGCAGTGGACGATGTTTTTCCTCGATCCGTTTGGCAACCCTATCGAGTTCAAGGGGTTCAGGTCGATGAGTGCGCTGTATACGCGTTGAATTCCAATTGAGCCACGCGGTGTTTAAATAGCCATTGGTTAAGTGCCGCGTTATATAACTTATTCGACCGCGCATAAAAAATCCGCCGCAGAGTCTGCGGCGGCAACCAAAGGTTTTTGTCGAAGCAGAGCGGCTAAGACAGGTCCAACGCTACACTCCTGCTTGATTAAATAGTGTGAAGTTTAATTAATCGAGTTTAATCCAGCGCCTGGCTGCAGGCCGCGTGAACTGTGCTTAGAATCAACCTCGGCAAACTCGCCGAACACAATAAGAATCGTAACGCCTCACCTGAAAAACATCTGCCAATACGCTCTTATGCGCCATCCAGTCAGTGCGATGTTTCTGTGCGCGTTAATTATTCCGGGGAAGTCACAACATGATCAAACAGTGCAGCCTGTTAGCGCTGGCGGTGTGCGCCAGTATCAGCCAATTCGCGCAAGCCGACGCCGTCTCCGACCAGGCCGATTCCAAAGGGTTTATCGAGGGCAGCAGTGTCACCGGGCTGTTGCGCAACTATTACTTTGACCGCAACCGCGAAGGCGGCAGGGCCGACAACCGTGACTGGACCCAGGGCGCGATGCTCAACTACGCCTCGGGCTTTACCCAGGGCACCATCGGTTTCGGCGTGGATGCCTACGCCTACGGCGGGCTGAAACTCGACGCCACCCATGCGGACGCCGGCACCGGCAATCTGCCGACCGACCGGCATGGCGATCCCGAAGATGCCTACGGCTCCGTCGGTGCCGCGGTGAAGATCAAAATCTCCAAGACCCAACTCAAGTTCGGTGACATGCAGCCCACTGCACCGGTGTTCGCCACCGGCGGTACGCGCCTGCTGCCCCAGACCGCCACCGGCTTTGACCTGACCAGCAGCGAGATCGCCGGGCTGGACCTGGAAGCCGGGCACTTCACCAGTACCAACAGCGGCATGACCAGCGACCATGACCACGATATCTACGCCACCTACGCCAACGTGCCGGCCAACAGCGCGAGCTTTGTCGGCGGCAAATACGCCTTCACCCCGTCCCTGAGCGCGACGCTGTACGCCAGCGAACTGGAAGATATCTGGCGTCAGTACTACACCAACCTCAACTACGTCATCCCGCTGGGCCATGACCAGTCGCTGGCCCTGGACGGCAACCTGTATCGCACCCTCGACACCGGCAGCGCCAAGGCCGGCGCGATCAACAACACCACGTATTCGGTCGCGGCGGCGTATTCATTCCTGCAGGCCCACACGCTGACGCTGTCGTTCCAGAAAGTGCACGGCGACACGCCCTTTGACTACATCGGCACCGGCAACAACGGCGCGGGTGAAGGCGGCGACTCGGTGTACCTGGCCAACTCGGTGCAATGGGGCGACTTCAACGGCCCGGGCGAACAGTCCTGGGGGATCCGCTATGACTTGAACATGGCCAGCTATGGTGTGCCGGGCCTGAGCTTCATGGGCCGTTACATCAACGGTTCGGACATCAACGGCACCCATACGCCGGTCAACAGCGCGTATGCCGGCGACTATGGTGCCGATGGCGCTCACCACGAGACTGACCTTGAGGCCAAATACGTGATCCAGAGCGGCCCGGCGAAGAACCTGTCGCTGCGCGTGCGCGATGCGATCGTGGCGTCGAACGCCGACCAGCGCGACGGCGATTTGAACGAGTTGCGACTGATCGTCGACTACCCGTTCACCCTGCTGTAATCACTCCCGGAATGACTCCAGCCGCTCGCGCATCCCCGCGCTGGCGGCTGGACCGGCCTGCAACGTGCAGGCATCCAAGGGCACCACCTGCCCATCGGCATCGGCCATCATCGGCTGCACCAACCGCCCCGTCCCGCGCTCCACCACCTGCACACTGGCGCCTTCCTCGGCGTAGTGCCGGTTGCCCCACGCCACCAGCGACATCAGCACCATACGAAAATCCTCGCCCTTGGCCGTCGGTACGTATTCGTAGCGCGGCGGCCGTTCGCTGTAGGCCTTGCGCTCGAGCATCCCGGCGTCCACCAGGGCGGTGAGGCGGCGCGTGAGCATGTTCGGTGCGATGCCGAGGCTGCGCGAAAACTCATCGAAACGGCGCAGGCCTTGCAGCGCGTCGCGCATGATCAGGATGCTCCACCACTCCCCTACCCGGTCGAGGCTGCGGGCGATGGGGCATTCGTCGCGGGTCAGGGACTTGCGTTGCATAGGGGTTCCTGTGAGTCGCTATAAAGTTGTGTGACGCCATGTTACTTTCATCATGATAGTGACGTCCATAGGGTCTGTACCCTCAACACAACCGGAGTCGATTGATCATGAGTAAACGTATCGTTGTGACGGGCATGGGCGCCCTGACGCCGCTGGGCGCCAGCGTGGAAGCGACCTGGCAGCGCCTGTTGGAAGGCCAGTCGGGCATCCGTCGCCTGCCTGAAGAATTGATTGGCGACCTGGCGGTCAGCATCGGCGGCCAAGTCCAGAGTGCGCAGCAGGATGCCGAGGCGGGTTTTGATCCTGATCGGCTGTTGGCGGCCAAGGAACAACGCAAGATGGACCGCTTTATCCTGTTCGCCCTGGCGGCGGCCGACGAGGCGTTGAAGCAAGCCGGCTGGGCACCGAAAACCCCGGAAGAACAGGAACGCACCGCGACCATCATTGCCTCGGGCGTAGGCGGTTTCCCGGCGATTGCCGATGCGGTGCGCACCACTGACAGCAAAGGCCCACGGCGTCTGTCGCCGTTCACTATTCCGTCGTTCCTGAGCAACATGGCCGCCGGGCATGTGTCGATCAACTACGGTTTGAAAGGCCCGCTGGGCGCACCGGTGACCGCCTGTGCGGCCGGCGTGCAGGCGATTGGCGACGCCGCGCGGATGATCCGTGCCGGTGAAGTCGATGTCGCCGTGTGCGGGGGCGCCGAAGCGGCGATCCACCGGGTCAGCCTTGCCGGGTTCGCAGCGGCGCGGGCGCTGTCCAGCGACTTCAACGACACCCCGGAGCGTGCCTCGCGGCCCTTCGACCAGGCGCGCGACGGCTTCGTGATGGGCGAAGGCGCCGGCATCCTGGTCATCGAGGAACTCGAACACGCCCTGGCACGCGGCGCCCAGCCGATTGCCGAACTGGTGGGCTACGGCACCAGTGCCGATGCCTACCACATGACGGCCGGCCCGGAAGACGGTGACGGCGCACGCCGGGCCATGACCCAGGCCTTGCGCCAGGCCGGAATCGAGGCGTCTGCGGTGCAGTACCTGAACGCCCACGCCACCTCGACGCCCGTGGGCGACAAAGGCGAGTTGGCCGCGATCAAGACGGTTTTCGGCGCCACGGGCAGCCCGGCGATCAGCTCGACCAAATCCGCCACCGGCCACTTGCTGGGCGCTGCGGGCGGCATCGAAGCCATCTTCACCGTCCTCGCCCTGCGCGATCAGATCGCCCCGGTGACCCTCAACCTGAACAACCCTGACGCCCTCGCCGAGGGCCTGGACCTGCTGCGCGGTGAGGCACGGCCGATGGCCATTGAATACGCGCTGTCCAACGGCTTCGGCTTTGGCGGCGTTAATGCCAGCGTGCTGTTCCGCCGCTGGCACTGACCCGCCGGTTTGCCCCTGTTGTGATTTTCGGGGACCATGGGCGCCTTTCCTTGACTGCCAACCAGAGGCGCCCATGGCCAACCACGACCTGTCCTACACTCCCGATCCGGATGCCGATTCGATTTCCTCCGACGTCATCGGCTTCAACGGCATCCTGGTCTCCACCCAGATCCCGACCCGCGCCGACGGCAGCCTGGAACTGGGCGATATCACCGCGCAAAGCGAATGCACCCTGCAAGCCTTGAAAGTCGCCCTGGAAAAGGCCGGCAGCTCGATGGACCGGGTGATGCACCTGACCATTTATCTGACCGACATGGCCGACCGCGCCGCCTTCAATGAAGTCTACAAACGCTTCTTCGCCAAGCCCTGGCCCGTGCGCGCGGCTGTTGGCGTCGCCGCCCTGGCGGTCGACGGCATGCGTGTGGAAGTCACCGCGATGGCCGCTCAAGCCTGAAGTGATGCCGGTCAGGCATTTCACGGCTACAATGCGCGCCTCAACCGTGACAAGCCTGACTAAAAAAACTATGTCCTTGCCCAAGCATCACCTGGAATTGCTCAGCCCTGCCCGCGATGTCGC